>Ga0233425_10001773_pt1 | contig 45837 bp, 36 predicted proteins | sample Watercolumn_Towu_2_FD_181712 | JGI IMG/M metagenome (GOLD analysis project Ga0233425, IMG submission 181712) | Freshwater microbial communities from Lake Towuti, South Sulawesi, Indonesia - Watercolumn_Towuti2014_140_MG | ecosystem: Environmental > Aquatic > Freshwater > Lake | place...
TGGAAACGCTTGGCCGAACTCGGCGGGAGATTCAACCGGCTGCCGATTCCATCGAACTCGAGACAGCCATTTTCCTGGGCATCGCTGACGCCAGCGGTGGAGAGAGACATTGAGATTGGCCGGAAGACACTGGTGGGAAAAAGAGAGGACTCGGCTCCAAGGCCTTGAGCGTAGCGCGGAACAAGTATTCGCGGCTGTGAACCACTCGGCTCAGATACCGATGAAGACAACGTACCTTCCCCTGATCGCTTTGCTGTGTTGCGCGATTTTCCCTGTGGATCACGTCCTGGCTGATGATCAACAGCATTCGAGACCCATCGGGACATCGGTTCACAATGGCTGGGTGACGGTCGTGCCGCCCGAGTTCCACGGCGCGAAGCCGGAGGAGACTTTCGGACGCACGCCCGATGAGACGATGACGGTGCCGGCCTACCGCCGCCACATGATCGACAAGATTCGCCGCTACCACGTAAGCTATCTCGGCTGGATCGACAACTTCGACGCTGCCGAACGGGAGGTGCTGGCGGGTGCGGCAGAGGTTCAAGAAGCTTTCGGTTATCGTTTCGTGCTCGATTCCGCCAGGTATCCGCTTGCGATTCCGCCTGTCGCGTGACGCCACGGGCATCTTCGAACTCGCCGATACTCGACTAAGAGCTGTGAAATGAGGAATCTAGCTGTCCAGTCACAACGCGCCCGCCGAAGACCGGTCGCTGGCCGGGGGCGTGGTGGCGTCGAACGTGCTGAGCGCAATCCATGTGGTTTGGTGCAGCAAGCGTCTCGCCATCTACCTGGGCTACGGCACGGATCCAGCCGAGACGACAAACCTTGCCGCCAAAGACCCGGGCAAAGTCAAAGAACGTCTGTCCGCCGGCAGGCGAACGTGGAACGCGGGAGGAGCCGGTGAATCAGCCAGGGAATAATCAACAAGGAACAAGAATCATGAACATCCGCAACGCTCTCAGCCTCGCACTCCTGCTCGCCACAACGGCGGGCTTCGCGCAGGACTCGGCGCAGTCGGAACTCAAGCTCGATCTGCTTCCCAACGAAGCTTGGTGGGGCGGTGCCGTCACGCTCGGTATGAAGATGCCGTATGGCGTCGCGCCCATCGACATCAACCTCGACGGCGACAACCGCGGGAATCAGTACGCGCCGTTGCTCGTCTCGTCGAAGGGCCGGTACGTCTGGTGTGAGAAAGCGTTCCGCTTCGCGTTCCAGGACAAGACCCTGCGCGTCACGTCGGCGGGCAACACGTTGCGGTACGGTCAGGCGGGGCAGAATTTGCGCGACGCCTACCGCCACGCGGCGAAGAGCTTCTTCCCCACTGATGGCAAGCTGCCGGACCGCGCGCTTTTCGCCACGCCGCAGTACAACACGTGGATCGAGTTGATGTATGACCAGAACCAGCGGGACGTGCTCAAGTACGCGCACGCCATCGTGGACAACGGCCTCCCGCCCGGTGTGCTGATGATTGACGACAACTGGCAGGAAGACTACGGCAAGTGGACCTTCCACCCCGGCCGCTTCCCCGATCCCAAGGCGATGATGGACGAATTGCACGCCCTCGGCTTCAAGGTCATGGTCTGGGTCTGCCCGTTTGTCAGTCCGGACTGCGACGTGTACCGCGCGCTGGCCAAGAAAAAGGCCTTCTTCATGGACCAACCCGGCGATCCCGCGATGATCAAATGGTGGAACGGTAAGAGCGCCATGCTCGACCTCTCGAACCCGGCCGCCAAGACGTGGCTCACTGGCGAACTCACGCGCCTGCAAACCACCTACGGCGTAGACGGCTTCAAGCTCGATGCCGGCGACACCGCGTTCTACAAAGCGCAGTATCTCGCCCACGAAAAACTCGACGTCAACGAGCACGCGCGGCTGTTCGGCGAAATCGGTCTCGCCTTTCCGCTGAACGAGTATCGCGCCTCGTGGAAGCTCGCGGGCCGGCCACTCGTGCAACGCCTGCGCGACAAGAGCCACAATTGGGCTGATCTCGAACAACTCATCCCCGACATGATCGCCGCCGGGCTAATGGGTTACACGTTTGTCTGTCCCGATCTGATCGGTGGCGGCGAATTCACATCGTTCCTCGATCAGACAACCATTGACCAGGAATTGATCGTGCGCTCTGCCCAAGTCCACGCTCTCGCGCCGATGATGCAATTTTCCGTAGCGCCATGGCGCGTGCTGGACACTGCCCATCTGGCAGCCGTCAAGCAGTCTGTGGCGTTGCGGATGCGGTTCACGCCGCGCATCCTCGAACTTGCCCAAGCCAGCGCCGCCACCGGCGAACCGATCCTGCGCCCGTTGGCCTACGGTTTCCCCGACGGCGGCTATGAGCACGTCAAAGACCAATTCTTGATGGGCGACGACCTGCTGGTGGCTCCGATGGTAACCAAGGGCACCACCCGCACCGTCCAGATTCCGTCCGGCAAGTGGAAGGCCGACGACGGCACCCTGGTCACCGGCCCCATCCAGCAAACCTTCGCTGTCCCCCTCGGTCGTCTGCTTTACTTCGAGAGACAGTAACGCCCAGGAACGGTCACGTATTATCAGCGGCGTTACCTGTCCGGCGGATGTACTTGTTGGCCAGCCGGTCTTCTACAAGTCGCCCAAAATTCCTAAGCGTTGTGGCTGCGGCAGGTGTTTCTTTGACCGCGAGCAAAAGTCCCGAAGCGTCCCGTCCTGAAGATTCGAGATCGGCGGTATCCTCCTTGATATAAGACCTCATGATTGCGGTGTTGTACTCCGGGTGGAACTGCACACCCCAGGCACATTCCCCAACACGAAAGGCATGATGGGGTTCAAAGCTACTAAACGCCAATCGAGTTGCCTCTTCTGGCAGGCACAGCACAGACTGCGAATGCGAGACATGTGCCAAAAACGTCTGCGGCAGAGTTCGAAACAAGACATCCCTAGCGCAATCGGGCAAGAGGTGGACCGGAACGGTGCCGATTTCTTGCCCCCGCGGATGAAAGTCGACTTCGCCCCCAGCTGCTCGCGCTAGAAGTTGATGACCATAGCAGATACCAAAGAAGGGAGTACCGGCATCCAGCAGCGATGGTATCCATTTCTCAAGTTGGATACTCCAGGGAAGTTCGTCCGTGACCATCGAATGTGATCCCGTGACAACTACTCCAGCACATTCAGTGGCCGAGGGCAGTGGCGCGCCGTGTTCAACATCCAACACACAAGTCTCACAGTCCACATTACCCAACGCTGACATTGTCCATGCGTCGAAATCGCCAAGCCGTTCGGCCGTAGCTGGAAATGTGGTACCGACCTTAAGAACATATAGCCGTTTCATTCTTTCGTTTCCAGCGATCAAGGGCAGCGACCGCAGGCGAAAACGCCTGGTCGGCTGCAGTCGCGTGTTCACCATTCTCTTAGTTAGTATGGGGCCTCAAGTGCTTCAAAGCCATGCGCATATCTTCGGTCAACGTCTGGTAGCGGCGGCACATCGTCAACGCCGAAAGAGCGCCGATCCCCCACCGACCCGCGAACGCTTGCGCTGATTCGCAGGCCATGCCTTCTTCGGCGAATCCTGACCTGCAGATCGCAGGAAGACACTGACGCCTTCTGCTACAATCTCCGGCAGTAGCAGGCCGGCAGCAGGAAGGAAGCAGGGTAAGCAGATGTGCGGATCATCGGCCCGAACGAGGCAGCGATGAGTGGTGCCTCCTCTCCAGCGGAGCCCGATCTGTTTGGGTACCGTCACACGCAGAAGGGACCCTGGCATTTCCTCCTGCATGGGTTTGCCGCCTTGTTGTTGACGGTGGGCATCTTCAATCAAAACGAGCCTGTCGCGGCGTTTGTGCTGCCCCTGTCCGGAGTGCTGATGTTCATCCTGGGAACGTCATTTCACCATCTGACGGTTGCCGATGAAGGTCGTCAGCTGGCGATCCACTTCGGTCCACTCCCGTTGTTCCGCAGACGGATCTGGTACGACGATATCCGGGAGGTCGAGAGGGGACGAACGACGTTCCTGGACGGTTGGGGTATCCACATGAGTTTGAGAGGCGGTTGGGTCTGGAACATCTGGGGATACGATTGTGTTGTCTTTCGGCTGAACCAAAGCACTCTGCGACTTGGTACGGACGATCCCGATAACCTCGTCCGGTTCGTCCGAAGTCGGATTGCGAGAACCTCTTCGCCACCGACCGTGACGTGAACGAGCGGATGATAGCCGCTGGCACGTCATGGAACGTGTCACCCAAACGCCAGCAGTTCTCGGCGGTTGATCTCGCTCACCTGCTCATTCAGCGTCCACAGGTCGTAGAGCAGTCCCAGCCCGAAAAGTCCACCCGTGAACAAGTAGACGATGCCCGTAATCCACTTCCCCAAGTAGAAGCGATGGACGCCAAAGATCCCCAGGAACACGAGCAGCAGCCAGGCCGCCGAGTAATCCAAGTGCCCATCCTGGTAGCGAAAGTCGGCCCGCCGGTCCATGCCGGGAATCAAGAACAGGTCGATGATCCAGCCGATGAGCAGGAGGCCCAGCGTGAAGAACCAGATGGTCCCCGTAATCGGTTTGCCGTAGTAGAAGCGGTGTGCCCCGGTAAACCCCAAGATCCAGAGAAGGTAGCCGATCAGGACGGAATGAGTGTCGTAACGGTGGGCCATCGCCATTCTCTCGTAACGTATCGGAATGTGCGGCTTCATCTCGCAGGCGTACTCCGCAAACTGGCTCACAGACCGCCTCATCAACTGGTTCCGGTACAGGATAATCGTGGCATCGCTCCTGGGTTAGGTCCGGGGTGGCTGAGCGACCGAGACGATCGTGAGAGTGTTCGACCGCGCGCGATCGATCTTGGATGTCGTCTCACCCTCGCCGGTCGGCAGGGACTCAGGGTGTCAGCCTGGGCGGTCAAGAATGACCGCAATCCGGTTATGAAGCCCTTATTGGATGAATCTTGAAACGCGGGAGCATGAGCATGACGAACACAAAGATTAACCTGTCTGGACTCGACATGGTCGGTTTGGAGAATCTCCGCAAACGCTGGGGGTGGTTCCTGGCCCTGGGAGTCCTGCTGATCGTGCTCGGAACGGTCGCCCTCGGCTCTTCCGCATTCATGACCCTGGCGACGATGGTGTTCGCGGGCTGGCTGCTCATCGTAGGCGGCGTCCTGGAGGCGGCTCACGCCTGTGCATGTAAAGGCTGGGGCGGGTTCTTCATCGACCTGTTGACAGGAATCTTGTACGTCGTTGTCGGCTTCATGGTCGTGGCGAACCCTGGAAGTGCAGCAGTCGCCTTGACGCTGCTGATCGCCATGTTTCTGATTTTCGGTGGTGTTTTCCGCATCGTGGTAGCTGCCGTTGTTCGTTTCCCGAACTGGATATGGCTGTTGCTGCACGGGGTCATCAATTTGCTTCTGGGGATCGCCATTTGGCGCCAATGGCCGCTGGCGGGCCTGTGGGTGATCGGTCTGTTCGTGGGGATCGACATGCTCCTCAACGGCTGGTCGCTCGTCATGTTGGGGCTCGCCGCTAAGCGCATCCCCGCAGCGGAAGCGAATGCGTAAACGGGGCAGCGCCGTGGAGTCGATCCAGCCGACTTTCATCAGCAGCCCCTCACCTTCCGGTTCTGTTGCAGGAATCGGCTGGCATTTTGCGACCAGGAATCTCAGTGGTCGGCAGTGATTGCCCGCTCCACTGCCTCCAGGTACTCAGTGCCATCTGCCTTGGTCGGCGTCAAATATCCGCCTTCACCATTCTCGTTCCAGGCATAGAGCAGCAGCAACCGCTGTGGCGTGGCCTTGTCTGGGTGATCTTGGAGCCACTTCATTCCCGCTCCCACGAATTCCTCCACTAACTCGGGCGTGCGGTCGGGATACCAGACCGACATCTTCCCGGGCGGCAGCGACCCCTTCTCCCAAGGACGACGGTCCCATCCGATCGTGACCACCGGCACGTAGGGCAGCGGTGTCTGTTGCGCAAACTGTTCGAAGATCCTCTGGTTACTTTCGATCAGTTTCCGGAACGGCTGGCTGCCGCCGCCGCTCATCCAACCCAAGTTGTAGTTGTAGCCGGTGAGCAGCGTGTAACCCGACGGATTTTCTTGTCCCCGTCTCGAAGGCCGCTCGACGCTACGCCATTCCCTTTGATCGGGCGGCGAGTTTTCGTTTCCGCTCCGGCGTGTACTTCCACCACGGTCTCGCCGCTTCCCCGGCCATGAACCGAGCAGCGGCAATGAACACGTCGAGCAAACAGGGATCGTGACGGACGCCGGTGATGCGGCAAAGCTCGTCGTAAAGCGCATACGGATCTTTTCCCAGCAAATCGTGCGGTGATGAGATGCCGATCTGCCGCAGGTCCGCTGCAATCGAAGGCCCGACGTTCGGAATCTGCTGCAATTCAGTGATCTCGGCTCGGCTGGCTTTCTTCATGCGTTTGGTCCCCCGGTACAACGAGGTCATCGTGTTGTTCCCCACATCGCGGCAATCAGCGGCCACACCAAGAGGACGAGCATCCCGAACGGCAGCAATCCTCCTTCGCGGACATTGTAGTCATTGGAGAATGCCACCGTCGGCATGTTGCCGATTGTTTGGCGCAACGAGGATGGGAAGCGACGCACCTCGAATAGTCGGGCAAATGAGGCCGATAACTTGGCGATGTTCTTCTCGGCGCTCGGGGTGTCAATCAAAGAAAACCGTAGCGAGCTCGTGGCCTTGGGTAGATCGTAGCGGAGCTTGACGGCGAGCGTCTGTTTCATGGTGAGTGAGCCTTTGCTCTTTCAACGGATCCAAGTGCCTTTGCCCGTCCCGCCCTTGGGCGTGGTCTTCGGATAGTCGGGGTTGGGTTTCTGTTCGATAGCGCGGACGACTTGCTCGATGGGCAGATCGTTCTGCGAGCCGGACGTGCGTACGCCGGTGACGCGGACGTTTCGCGCGGTGCAGTCGAGGTCGGGTGAGAATATCTCGACCCAGCGGGCTGGGTCAGACGATTCACCGCCGTGCTTGTAGGTCATGGACTTCGGGCCGATGGCGAGCAGGTGCCAGTCGGGAGCGATCGGATGATTGAGCTTCACGTTCTGAATGACGATACCGTCAGCGTCCGCGTGCAGTTCGATCTTGCCGGGGTGGTTGAAGGTGAGGTCTTCGAATCGGAGGTCCTTCAGCGTGCCGATGCGCTCGCTGAAATCATTCGCGCGGCCGAGTTCGAGGTTCGGCTGGTCGTAGAGCTTGAATTCGCGGATGTCGGTGATACGGCGGACGGTAACGTCCAAGATGGGGCAATCGAGCGTGGTACCGTCGTCAAAACGTTTCACGCCGGGAAGCAGGCGGATGGAATTGGCCGCCGTTACGCCTTCGGGCGATCCGGTGACATCTTCGATGACGATGCGCTCGATGGGGCCGTAGCTCGGCGCGTAGTTCTTCCACTCCCAGGCGTTCAGCGCGACATTGTCGTCGTGCGAATCGCCGCGCACGCCGCGGATGTGGCCGTCGCTGGCGGGACCGTTGACATGCACGCCGTCGCGGTGGGTCTGATCCAGCGCAACGTTCTCGACGGTGAACTCGTGCGCGTTGGCCAGATGCACGGCGAAGGGCTTGCTTTGGCGTACGGTGATGTTCTTCACCGACACGCGGCGGACGTTTTGCAGGAGGATGACCCCGTGCGTGCCGAAGACGGGATTCTCCTTCGATGACCGGCCGAGAGCGTTGCCATTGTCCGAAACGGCGGTGGCGAGCGTCGTCCAGATGCCGCCTTCGACGTGGAGGTCGGTGTCGAGCGGCAAATCGACGGGCACGGGCCGGGTGTTCAAGTTGGCGACGCGCTCGTTGCGCACCATGCAGGTGTTGATGCCAGGCCTGAGACGGATCTCGGCCTTCGGATCGGCGGTGAGCCTCTGACCTGATTTCAACACAATCGGCCCATCGAGATAGTAGGGTCTGTCGCGTGCCGGAATATGCAGCGAGCCTTGCCCATCGAGCGCCGCCTGCATTGCCGCCGTCCACACTTCGGCGTTCACCGCGCGGGATTGCGGTTTCCCGGCCGTGTCCGGCCATTGCTCGGTCCAGGACTCGGCATGTACCAGGTGCTGGAACGCCTCCAGCGATGGAGCCACCGTGAACTCCGGATGGGGACGGCCCCAGAACGTGCCCTTGGTTAGATGCCGGACCTGGCCGCGAAAGACGATGAAGTCGTAATTCTCGAGGCACCAGCGTGTGACGCGTTCGCTCTGTGGTAGTGTCGTTATGCCGGAATAGACCGCGAACAGGGAACCCCAAACCGACGGCTGACGCCACTTTTCGCTGGCGGCGACGAAGACGCCAAGCCGATCGTCCCACAAGCTCGCGAGGGACTTCTGCACTCGTTCCGCCTCCAACCGCCAAGGGGTGCCGCGGGCTCCCTGGCCGTCCGCCGCGAACATCTCCGCGAGTTTCGCGCACGCATCCCAGAAGAGCACGGAGTCGAATTGCTGGTCCCCTACCAACGGCACGGTATCGAGGAAACTGTACGGCCGGAACAGCGTCGCGTCCGAGATGCTTACGAGACCGTTGGCCGGATTGCGCGGCGTGAAACGGAGCGCTTTTTCCAGGGCGGCAGCAGTGCGGCGGAAGGGCTCCAAGTCGCCATACAGCTTCCAGTACTGGTGGCAGAGGATGACCATGAACGGCGACTGGTCCACGGAGCCGTGCTGGCTGAACGGGTTGGCCTCGCCGCCCGGCGAATAGACCCCCTGGCCGTCGGCTCTGACGCGGTCGGGCATGCAACCGTCGGCGCGCTGCGCTGCCACGAGGAACAGGTAGCCATCGCGGATCTCCTCGCGTGTGAAAGCTTCCGGGCAGCCTTCGATCATGTAGCTCCAGTCACGCACCCAAAACGCGCCGTAGCCGCCACTGGCGTCGGGCGTGAAGATGCGCACGCTATCTTTACCGACTCGCGAACTACCGCGCAGTACGCGCTGCGCTTGTTCCTGCAGCCATCTCTCGGCGGCATCAAATCTCTTCGCCAGCTCGGGCGGCAGTTGTCTCCCGGTGGCCGCGAGATGCACGTGCAAACGCTTCGCACCGGCCAGCGGCATGGCCGCGCTGGCGCAATAGTCGCGCACGCCGCGGGGCCTGGTCGCCTTGTCGTTGACCCATTCGTTGATGTCGTGGCGTGCCTGAAAATCCTCTACCGCATCGCAGAACGCCGCCGCCGCGCGCGCCGGGTCGGCGCGCATGAGCGTCTCCATCAGCCACGGCAACGGCGTGGCCCAGTAACCGCCGTCCTGGTAGGTGCCGTCATCGCGCAGCAATCCGTCCGACGAGGCTGGAGGCTGCGTCGCGGCCAGCGGCACGGACAGCAGGACAGTGAAGAGAACGAGATTTAGTTTGTTCATGTGCGCGCTCCTTGGCTTTGTAGGCAACTTCCCGTTTGCCGCCAGCAAGCCGCTCTGTCGACGCCTCGGCACCGGCCGTTCCGACGCCCTGAACGCCGATTCCGTCGATCGGCTCACGACGTCAGCGGGAAACCGCGCCGATAGAGCTTTCGGATGAGCGTCTCGGCTTCTGGCGCGTTCTTCGCCCGCATCGCCTCGGCATCCCACTCGATTCGCCTGCCGAGCCGGATCGGCAATACGCCCACCAAGAGCGCCTCGGTGAACGGTGCTGAGTACCAAAAGCCCGCCTGAGCATCCTGTGGTTTGCCCGCCAGGCACGCCTCGACCCACTCCTTGCGGTGGCCGACACTTCGCGGGATCGTCTTCTCGGGAGGTACAAACGCCCGCATCGCTGTTTCCGGCACCAATCGTGGTGTGCCAGACCAACCGCCGGCCAAAATCACCCCCTTCTCACCGACGAAATAGATGCCGTTATCGCCCAGATCGCGGCCTGTCTCCAGGCCGGGCGGCGGTGGCGGCAGCTTGCCGCCATCGTACCAAGTCAGTTTCACCGGCCCGCGTTTGCCTTTCGCTCCGAAGTGCCACGTCACGATGCTCCACGTGGGAAAACTATCGGGATTGGTTTCGGACGTCACCGCTTCGACCGCGTCCGGTGCGCCCAGATCCAACGCATACCATGCCGGATCGGCATTGTGGACCATCATATCCCCCAGTGCGCCGCACCCGTAGTCGAACCATCCCCGCCACTTCCGCGGCACGTAGTCGGGATGATAGGCGTGCTCCGGCGCCGGCCCCTGCCACAGATTCCAGTCGAGCGTCGCCGGAACCGGCGGTGTCTCGGTCGGACGTCGCTTGCCCTGCGTGTCCCAGAAATGGCCGGGCCGGTCCGACCAAACGTGGACCTCCTTCACCGCGCCGATCGCGCCGGCGTCCAGCCACTCCTTGGTCAATCGCAACCCTTCGCCGGCGTGTCCGCCGTTTCCCATCTGCGTCACGACCTTGTTCTCGGCCGCGACCTGACCCATCAGCCGAGCCTCCTCGATCGTGTGCGCAAGCGGCTTCTCGCAATAGACGTGTTTTCCCAGCCGCATCGCAGCGATTGAAATCGGTGCGTGCCAATGGTCCGGTGTGGCAACCATCACAGCATCCAAGCCCTTCTCGTTCTCCAACATCACCCGGTAGTCCCTGTAAATCGGACGGCCCGGGTATTGCTTGATCGCGTGCGCCGCATAAGCCTCATCCACGTCGCACAGCGCGGCGATATTCACGTTTTCGAACGACGCCAATTCCTTGGTGACCCCACCGCCCTGGCCGCCGATGCCAATGCAGCCAACGTTCAGTTTCCCGGAGGGAGGTGTCTGGCCCGCCCCGCCCAACACGTAACGCGGCACGATCATCCCCCCCAGACCTGCCACTGCACCCGATGTCGTCTTCAGAAGAACCCGACGGTTCAGTCTGTTTTCCCGATTCGCCATGGGAATTTCCTTTACGGCAAAATGCCTCACCTGTGAAATCAACGCCACAAGGGCACCGCCGGAGCGGCGTTACTATGCCTTTCCATCAACCGATGCTATGGTCTGTAAGAATGTCTTTTCCTCTACTACTACCCGGTCGCCCGGCTACCCACCCTTCCCGAAAAACCTCAGAGACCGTCTGTCCCCGGGTGCGACGGCTTCTTGCGTATGCGTTCCCGTATCGGTGAAGAGACGGGAATCGGCCCGTGTCTTCGGCCAACGTCCAGTAAGGGCGGCAAACCGTCTACGTCGAACAATGCGCCAATCCCTCCTAGTACACATTGTGAACGACGCGCACGTCGCGGACATCGCCAATGGACTCGGCAAAGGCCAACGGCACCAGCAGCAAGGTGGTGAGGAAGGCGAGGGTGGTTTTCATGGTTCTCATTTTCCCATCCCAATACCGGGATCAAAAACTCTGCGTCCTTCGGCGAGGGCCTGCCGACGGTTGGCTTCGCGCTCGTGCAGGGTCTGGTACTTCGCTTCCCGTACTTGATGGTCTTCGCAGGGACGAAAGCCGGGCATGTCGGCTTCCGGGCTCTTCCGCAACTCAGCCTGTCCGGATTGGATGATCGCCAACGCTTCGCGGTACGCGTCGCCGGCGCTATCGAGTTTCCGCAGACACGGACTCAGTTCCGGCCGGTCAAACGAGAGCCACAGCCGATGGCCCGCGAAGCCTGGATTGCCCTCGCGGTCGCTCAATGGCAGGCCGGTCAATGCAGCCAACCGGTTCAACTGAGCGATCGACAGCGGCGCGCGGCCGGCCACGTTCGTCGGATGCGCGCAGGCATAGTCCGGGTAATACGGCCCGCCGAGGTCGATCCACGTTACGATCCGGTCCATCTGCTCCGGTGACAGGCGGACCTCGTAGTGGCCGCGCCGGAGCAGTTCGACCAGCCGGCTACGATGAGCCCCCGTGGCATACGCGGGCTTGATCGGCGCCAGCCCCAACCCGACCGTGTTGAGCCAGGCGCTCTCCCGCCCCCAATTCTGGAACAGCTCGACGTACGAGGCGTTGAACACCAGTTCCTTGTCGCCTGCCAGCACCAGTTTGGCCTCTGCCTCCTGGCCGAAATCGTGGCAGCGCACGCAATGCTGGTTCCAGATGGGCTGGATCTCTTTCAGGTAGCCGAAGGAACGAACCGGGCCGTGCCAGCCGGTCAGTTGGCTGGGGGGACGCTGCAGCGCCAGCGGACTTCCCGGCGGGGACTGCATTGTAAGCCGGTGGTCGTGGCAGCCGATGCAGGCCTGCGTCTCGCCGGGTTGGACCTGCGTGCCAGAACGCATGGTGGAAATCATCATCCCGTCGCGATCGAGCAATTGGAAATAGACGAATCGATTCGCCGGCACCTCGAAACTCGCTGAGCCGTCCGCCTCGACCGGCACAGTCCCCAGAATTCGTTTCACCTCGAATCCGGCCCACGAGATCGCCGGTCGGTTAAGCGTATCGCCAATACTTGACCCCTGAGCGAACTGGGCACAACGCCAGAGCGGGTCCGTCCAGACCCGTTTCTCGACGGATTCCACCACGCGCAGGTTCGCCACGTCGCCGCGCCGGACGCCCTGCATGTGCGTGCCTTGATAGACATCCGACACGTAGATATTGCCCGTGGCGCTCGTGTAATCGCGCCGCTCCGGCACCACCGGCGGACGCGGATGGGGCGACAGCGGCATCGGGTCGAAACAGCCCGGCTTCTCGCTGTGCAGCAAGACCTCGTTGCCGAACACGTCGACCAGATACAGCCCCATCACCAATTCGTTCAGATCGGCCGAGTACCGAATCGGCTTGTCGGCAGGCAAGGTATTGACGTTGCGCGACACCAGGAAGTACTTCCCGCCCTTCCCGGTGCGCGGGTCCGCCAGCGGAAACGGATCCTCGTAGCGCGACCGCACCGGCACGAAGTGATCGCAAATGAACGCCTCCACATTTTGGGTGAGCGACCGGGCGCTTTCGGGCCAAATCCGCACGACTGCTTCCTCGCTGTCGAGGCCCTTGCTCCGGTCCACGATGGCCAGCGCGCCCCACGGGCGGTCGTGGCAGGAACCAAACGTGCAGACAACCTGGTCCGTGCCGGGGATGGTACGCCCGTCGAACACGGCAGGCGGACTGGCCATGTTGTTCTTCCAGAAGATCGCGTGACCGGTCCCGTCCGGGTTCACCGTCCACAGCCCCTGCGCGTCGCCAAAATTCCGGTCCACATATTCCCAGCGGTAGTACAGTACGCGGCCGTCCGGTATCAGGCTGGCGTGCCCTTCGAACAACGTGCTCTTGCCGATCTGATGGATGTTCGCGCCGTCGCCATCCATGCGGTGGAGATTCGCCATGATGTGCATGTTGCAGTGGCAGTATTTTGGCTCGCGCGTGCTGGAGAAGATGATCTTCCCGTCGGGCAGATAGACCGGGTCAATGTCCGTCGCGTCGCGCTCGTTCGTCAGCCGCCGCAGACTGCCCGGCACGACCGCCCAGCGGTTCTGCGGATCCAACTCTAATTCGTAAATCGAGTAGTCCTCGTCCCGCGTCTTGCGCATCGCGAAGACGATCTTCCGCCCGTCGAAATGTACTTCCGGGTCGCGCACCAGTCCTTCGGGACCGGGATCGAGCAGCACGGAAATCCGTCCCGAGACCGGATCGAGAATCTTCAGCGGGCCGCCGGGCCGGTAGCTGCCCTTGTTTGGCTCGCCCGTGTGGAAGATCGTTTCCGTGTTGTGATGGTCCGGCTGATACTGCTCGCGCACGACGAACAAGATCGGCGCGCCGCTGACCAGCGGGTTGGCAACCAACGCCTCGCGCTGCAGTTGCTCGAACGCCGCACGCGTGGTGTCCGATCCCGAAACCAGCTGCTGCTCGATATCGTCCAGCCGTCGGAGGAATTCCTCTCCCAACGGATAGCGCGGCCCGAAGTCGCTGATCAAGTCACGAATCGCCGCCCGCAACGTCGCCGGGCTGTCGCTGGCATGATCAGCCAAGGGTGTCGCGTGCGGCTCCGAAGCCAGAGACGCGGCGGGCAGACCCAAGAGCAAGACCATCCATTTCATGGTTTGCGTCCTTCACGTCGGGATGTCGGATCAGAACTCGTTGAAGACGTCGTGCCCTGGCCGCAGCGAACCATCGGCTTCGATGAAGGCCAGATTGCCGGGCATGCTCAACGGGCCGAATTCCGGGCGATGGGCATCGGCGATCAGGCTGTGGTTTAACAGGTACACGAGCCAGCAGCGAATCGCGCGATACTGACCCAACGTGCAAGCGAGGAATATCTCTGACGTGAGTGAGGCAGCGGCCGTTGTCTTATTCTCTGGCACCTTCAAGCGTCCTCCTTGCTTTCAGAGGATGTCTGCCAGTTCCGTGATCGCCTGGTTGGCGCCTGGGCCGCCGAATCCCATGCGGACCCGTGTGCCGTGCAGTGTCTTACCAAGGGCCGGCATCCAGGGCACATAGCTGATCAGTTCGCTGTCGCACGCGCCGACCACCGTGATTGCGGACCGTTGGAATTTCATGTGTGTGTGTGATTCCTTGGAACGGCATCATCGGGCCTCAAGGTCGAAGCGATCTCCCGCCACGAGGCGACGCGTGATGTTGAGGATCAATTGCTCGGAGCCGCGGAATGCCCAGACTTGGGCGGCGTCCTCGCAGCGCATGCGCCCGGTGCGGCCGCCGATCGCAGGAATGTGATACTCGAGTTCGCTGAACTGGCCCAAGCCGCTGTTCACGTTGCAGGCCTGCGTCGAGTAGCCCAGGTCGCTGGGATCGTCCCACGGCACGTCCACGTATTCACCGGACGGGTTGACGACGAAGTTGCGGATGATCAGCGCCCAGCGCCCGCCCTGTGGGAACAGGTATCCGACCCGCCCGGTCACCGCCACTGCGCGAAGGGCGATCTTGTGTTCACCCGTCTGGCGCATCCGATAACGCACCAGGCGGTCGTCAACCACGAGGTCTGCAGCCGGAACATTGCCGAAAATGAGCCGGGGTTCGGTCCGGCTGAACGTGGGCAGCAGGAGTTCGCCGCCATGTGGCATCTGCACCAGGTTCCAGAGCCCCACCGGGCTCGTCCGGTCGCCGTTCAGGATGGCCAGAGACGTGTGCTGGGTGTAGCCGGCGTATTCGACATCCGCCGTCATGCCGCTGCGCTCGTGGCGGAGCGGGTTGGGCGCGGGAGCCAACGACTTCGAAATCTCCAACTCGACCTGCTTGCGCCCGCGCGACAGGGTGAGCTTGAGCCGGTTGACGAGACGCAGGGTGGCCCCATCGCCAGTGACGCGGTAATTGCCCGGGTCCAGCTCGCGCGGCTGGAAGTACTTGTCGCGCGAGGGGAAGTCCGGCAGAAAGATATCCACCTCCGGCGCCAGCCAGGTGCGGTCGCCTCCGGAGTTGTGCCAATCGGTCCCGGAGTAGAGGGCCTTCGCTGTTTCCACCGTTCGCAGCGCGGGATGGGTCCAGTAGAAGTTCTCCTCGTTGCCCTTGGCGAACAGGCCGAGCACACGTCCACCGTGCGGAAGCAGGACGACTTCTGTGCCGTCTGGGTTCGTGACGAGTTCGGCCGGTTTGCCTGCCGCCGCCAGGACTTCCAGCAGGGCACTTTTCGATAATGCCGAAGCAGTTTCCGCGCCGCGACTCGGTCGCAGCAGTCCGGCCGCGCAGGCCAGCCCGGCTCCGGTCCCCAGCGCGCTCAAGAACTGCCGGCGGCCCGGCAGGGCGTGATGGGTACTTTTCGTCGGTTCGCAGTTCATGGTTTCCTCCATGAGGCAGCGATCTCTGCGAGAGTCCGCCCTCTGGCTGCGGGCAGCATCTTCCAGCCGAACACGACCGACAGCAGACACACTCCGGAAGCCCGCCACAATGGGAGGCCAGGGGGTCAAACGTTGTTTTTTGGCTTTCACCCGGGAGAGGCGCGGTCCTGATTGTGTCAGGAGAATGACGCAAGCAGGGTTGTGTTTCCCGCGGACAAATCGAACGCGACGTGCGTGCGTTCTCCTTCCACCAGGAAGCTGCCGCTGCGGAAGTCGCGCATCGAGTTCACCTCGCCCAAATCGGTGTTCCCGAGCCGCAGCCGTTTCGCGGCGCGGCTGAGTGTGAGCGTGAAGTTCGGCGCTGGGAACTTCGTGGCGATGCTTACGCCTGCCCCGCCTGCATCGGCACCAGGCTCGAGGGAGATGTCACTCAGCTTCTTCGCCATCTCGTAGCGTCCGATCTCGCTGGCCTTCATCCACAACGTGCGTGTGCGGTCGGGGGCGAGCGCGTCGAGCCGACGTTTCACGGTCTTCAGGGTCTTGAAGCCGGGACCGCCGTTGGCGTAGAAGCACGGCCAGTGGCCGAGCAAGATCGCCGGCAGTTCCTGCCGCAGCACCTTCGGCACGCGGCCGTGTTCCAGGTGCTCGGCGATGAGATTGCCCCACGAACCTTGTTTGACCTCGATATTGATCAATCCACACCTCGCGGCAATGACCCAGCCGCAGGCCGTGGCTGCCTCCTGTGATCTCCACGCCGCGCAAGCAAAGATGATGCACCGGGCCGCCTTGGCCGATGTTGAGGACGTTCTGCTTTGCATCTGGCCGTGTGAGGACGACTTGCGCGCCCTCCTCCGCCCCGATCCAGATCGGAGCCTCTGCTGTTCCGCTGACACGGATGTCCCACAGCCTGTCCACGCTGTAGGTCCCGGCTGTGATGACGGCGGCGCTCCTGGTCGTGGCTCACGTCCCCGCAATCAGCCTGTGGTTGCCGCGCTGCTTCGGCTACGAATAGCGTGGACCCGTGATATACTCGCCTTCAAGTTGACTCGGCGCGCATTACGGGTTGCTGGAGTGAGTGTCATGGGAATCGCGCTGCAGTGTGCGGGTCTTGTCTTGTTGGCAACGGGGAGCGCATCTCCGTGGGACGCCGTCGAGGCATTTCGGCCGGGCACCAACCCCTCGGGGCCGTGGTCCTATGGCTACACCGTGCCAGGCCAGCAGTCCTTTGCGGTCTACAATACAGCCGGCACCACCGGCGAAGGGTTCCCCTGCTGGTGGGCTGATAACTGGTCGGCCACTGGCGGTGCGATCACCAGGACGCCAGATGATGGGCCGCACGACGTCAACGGCTTTCGCTTCGTGCCCGGCTGGGTGCTGCTCCACCCCGGACCGCAGGACCAGAAGGCGACGTTGCGGTTCACGGCGCCTTCCGATTGCCAGGTTTTTGTCGCAGTGCATTTCGGAGGAACACACGCCACCACATCGACGGACGTGCGTCTGGTACAAGGCGCCACCGAACTATTCAGTGCGTCCGTCCGCGGCATGACGGACTGGGAACACCCGGCGCGCACCCCCCAGGCGACCGCGTCGTGCACTCGGTTGCTGGCCTTGCGCGCCGGTGAGACACTCGACGTACTGGTCGGATTCGGCGGCGACGCGTACACGTGCGACTATACGGCGGTTCGACTCACGCTGACACCGCTCGACCAGAAGCTGCAGCGGGTGGCAGGCGTTGTTCGGTCTTTCACGGGAGCGCTCGCGGGATGCCGAGTGAGTACCTCGTTGGCAGGACAGGAAATTGCTGTGCAGACGGACGCAGCCGGCGCATTCTCGCTCATGCTGCCGGAGGGATCTCACGTGGTGCGATTTACCAAGGCGCAATACGAGCCGTGGCAACGTGAAGTGGTCGTTACGCCGGACGGAACGGTCCTGCCGCCCATCGTGTTGCCCATGGCGGTGGATCATTCGTATACGTTCGCGCCGCCGCATCGGCTGACCGTGTCGTGGCCTGGCTCCAGCGCCAAGACACTGCTTGATGTCCACGCGGATCACATGCGCATCGCGTGGACGTACCACGACATGACCGAGGTGGCGGTCGGCGCACCTCCGCTGCCCTTGGCCGATCATTTCGTCGACGTCTTCGCGTCGCTCGACGGCCGGTCCTTTGCCGAGCATCGCTGGGAACGGTCGCCAGAAGGGTTGCCGATCGTCCTTGACCAGTACGCGACGGACGGCGCATCGCTGCGTGTCGAGTATGTTGGTGGTCGCGACGGCATGATTGCGCGCGTGACGGCGAAGAACGGTACGTTGCAGCCGCACACGATCACGATGCGTTGCCTGGATGCAGCCGGCGGGCAGGCTGTAGACTGGACAAACCCCGCATCGAACGGAGTCGCGTTGACTGGTGTGCAGCCCGGTCGCCTGCAGTTCCTCACCGTCGGTGCCTCACACCATCTGCGCGACTCGGATCTGGCAGCGCTGCTCTGGCACCTGGAGCCCGCCGAGACGCGCGAAGGATTCCTGGTGCGGCCGGCAAATGCCGCCATCGATCAGCTTCCCGAGTACCGCCAGCGAGACTGGTCAACTGCGTTTGACGAAGGAGTCCAGCACTGGAGGTCAATGCTTGGCAATGCCATGCGCATCGAGTTGCCCGACGCGCGAATGCAGCAGGCGTTCTACGCCTGCCTGGCCGACCTGCTGACGATGCAGGAAAGAGCGGCCAATGGCAAACTCACGCAAACCACCGGCAGCGAAGTCTACCGCTTCTCGAACGCCGGTGACTGTGCGGGCGGGGTTGTGGGACTGGCAATGGCTGGACTCGTGGACAACGCCATGGAAGCCTTCGACACGCAATTCCACCTCGCCCAACCCGATGGCAATTGGGCAGGCGGTGCGTTTGGCGAATTCGTCGCCTTCTCGGGTCTCAAGGCCTGGGTTGCCACGGTATTCTACCAACTCAACCACGACCGGAAGTTCCTGGCGGATTTGTACCCCTACATGCTCAACGATGCGCGCTGGCACGCGGCGCAGCGCGCGAAGCAACGGCGAGTGGACCAGAATGGCAACCCCATTCGCGGCTATGGCTTGATCCAACCCACGATGCATGACTGCGGCATGAATGACGCCGCCGGTACACGTGTGTTCATTCCGCACAACATCTGGGCCGTGTATGCCGACAAAGTGGCGTTGAACGTTGCAGAGTTACTGGGGAAAGAACAGGACGCTGTCGAACTCGCCGCCATCTATCGGGACGCGTCCAAAGACCTGTTCGCAGCGATCGACACCGGTGCCATCCAGGAGGAAGGCTGCCGCTGGATCCCCAGTTCCCCCAACGATCCTTCGGGGAGTTTCTGGGGAGCCCTCAACGTGGCCGTTCCCTGCGGACTGCTGGAATTGACCCATCCGCTCGTCGAGGGCACGATCGCGAAGATGGAGTCGTGCGAGAGCGAAGGCGGCCTGACGAAGTTTACGGGCTGGCAAAAGGAGGGCCTGTGGGTAGCGGTTGTGCTGGACAACCTCGGCATGGTCTATCTCGCGCGCGGTGAGTCCGACAAGTTCGCCCGTCAGCTCTACGCCGCCGTCAATCACGCGTCACTGCTGGATACCTGGCCCGAGGAACACAACGAAAAACCAGGCACGACGACAGTCACTGGTGACCGGCAGCACATCTGGACGTCAGGAGCGTTCGCCACCGGACTGCGGTCGGCTCTGGTGTTTGAGCGAGGCCGAACCCTCTGCATCGGCTTGGGCATGCCGCGCCAATGGCTGGCTTCGGGCAAGCCGATCCGCGCTGCCGGTGCCCCGACTGCGTTCGGCACAACTTCTTGGGAGCTGTGCTACCACCACAAAGACAGCGAAATCCGCGGCTCCGTTGCGGTACCCGACACGTGTGACGCGAGTGAGTTGCGCGTCTACCTCCGCCTGCCCGACACGCTCAGGCTGCGAGCGACCCAACTCCCCAACGGAATGCACATCGAAGAGGAACAACCGGTCGCGGCCGACGCACCCAAGTGCCCGGTGCTGGTTGTCGATCAGCCGCGCGGCACGATTCGTCTCAGCGTCCCAGTGGAATTGGTGCCATGTCACCTCTCGCGGCAAGATGGGACGAGCAGGTAGTCCGTGTTCGTCGCGTGACGAGGGAGCACATCATGCAGTCTCTAATCGGGACGAATCACTAAGGGGGCAAACCTCTATATCGCGTGTTCCAAGTAATGGCGGGACTCTTGCACCTCCGCGGGAGCGCCTGGTCGATGCCAGGTTGAGCCTGCGTGCCATCGACTCCACCCATGGCTCGTCCCCCAGAGGCCGAACGCAGTGGGACGGGTACACAAATCGAATCAGAAGAGACGTGGCCCTTTTGATTTCGTCACCCAAGCCAGCTACGTGCTAGCAGCGAATCTCCGTCACCCTTGGATTTCGTGGCTTGGCGAAGTGAACCTCTGACCGGAGGTCGCTCGTCGTCGTGTTCCTCGTCCTCGCATCGAGTTGGAGGGCGAGGACGGGGGCAAAAAACCAGAGTTTCTTCTCAGTTCTTGCCGCGTGATTCTTCGGGTTGCCGATCGGCTGCCGATAAGACCGATATGGCCGTTACAGTCTGCGCAACCATTTCGTCCCCGCCGACCCGCTTGTGCTCTCGAGCCACGAACGCGCGTGGCTTTGGTCTCGTCTTTCCGCTGCGAGTCATCAACGCGATCTTGGTCAGCCTTCTGCTGCCGTTGGGGTGTATCGCTCCTTGGGCGATGGGACAAGATTTCACAGTGCCGGAGCCGGCTGTGGCTGCAACCTCGGCATATCCCGATGACAGATTTCCCTTCGAGACCTGCATGGTTGATTGTCCCGAGGCTGATCGGCAGCCACTGCAGGCCGTGTTGGACGACGGGTTTGGGCTGGAGAGTTGCGACGGCGAGTATGCGTTACGGTTCCACGTCCTGAATCAGATCGACTTCAAGGTCTTTGACCCCTGCGACCAGAGCCCGGCGGCGCGCACCGGATTGTACATCCCTCGGACGCGCATCTACTTCGAAGGCCAGTTGACCGAGCCGTACGAGTACGAGGTGTCGCTGCAACGGTCGCTGGAAGGGCAGTTCGACCTGTTGGACGCCAACTTCAACATCCGGCTGTGCGAGGAGCGACTTCAGGTGACGGTTGGCCGATTTCTCGTTCCTTACAGCTACGCGTGGTACGATCACTTGGAGCAGTACTTCTTGGTTCCAGAACGCGCTTTGTTCCCCTTGAACCTGGGACTGTCGCGAGCGACGGGGGGGATGGTTTCGGGAACTCTGGGGGATGGTGTTCTGCAGTACGCCGTGGCCGGGATCGACGGACGGCTCACGGGCTTGGCGGACAACGGGACCACGGCCGACGGCGTGGCGTACGTGAACTGTCGGCCCTTCCTGCACAGTCAACTGTTCCCGGTCCTGCGGCATCTGAACGTGGGCGGATCCCTCGCGATTGGCGAGTTCACCGCTCCCGCCGAACTCCTGCCGGCGCGGACGTCGGTCCAATCCTCGGAGAACGATGAATCGGCCGTCGCCGCCTCGGCTATCTTCCTGGAGTGGAACGAGGACGCGGCGGGTTTGGGGGACCGCCTTCAAGGCGCGCTGCATCTGGCGTGGTATTGCGGCCCGTGGACGTTTGAGAGCGAATGGCAGGCGTCTCGCGCCGGGCTGACTCCCAACGGCACCGACATCGTGGAGGTAACCGCTCACGGATTCCACGCTGGCCTGGGCTGTATGCTCACGGGGGAGACCGTCGAGGGCCGGACCACGGTCGAACCGCTTCGCCCCATCGATCCGCGCGGCGGCTTCTCCGGGATGGGAGCCATCGAACTGCTGGCGCGTTACAGCGAACTGAACATCAGCGACGCCGTTTTCGACGAAGGCCTTTCCGACCGTGATTCATGGGCCAACAAGGCTTACACCACCGACTGCGGCCTCAACTGGTACTGGAACCGGTTTCTTAAATGGACCTTCACCTGGCAGCATGCAGGGTACGGATCTCCCGTGTTGGTGAACGAGACCAAGGATCTGTTCAGCCGCAAGAACGATCTGTTCTGGTTTCGTGGCCAAGTGTACTTCTGACTCAAACGGGTCACTCAAAAGGGTTCAGGCCTTTTCGACGGGTGTCTGGCGTAATGGCCGGACTCTTACACGTCCGCAGGAGCGCCTGGTCGATGCCAGGTTGAGCCTGCGTGCCATCGACTCCACCCATGCCCGTCTCGCAAACGGCGACCATGGTGAACGCGCCGCTGGGCCAGCCACCCAACGTCAATCGGCCCCTTTCGCGAAGACGTTCCGCACGGCCTCAAGATAGCGCAAGCCGTTGACGGCGTCGGGCTCGAGATAGCTGCCCTCGGTCCATTCGTTCCAACAGTTGATGTTCAGAATGCGAGGGCCGTTCGGATGGGCCAGCAGGCGCTCCTTCGTCAGACGCAGCGCGGCCTCGAACTTCTCCGGGGTGTTACCGACGATCACGCTGGTGAACGGATATCCCGAATTGTCCAGCGCCTGCCGCTGGTCGCAACGCGGACTCGGATCCCATCCCATCGAGACGTTCGGATAGTACGGCACGCCGAACATCGCGCTCGCCTGGTCCCAATAGCGGAAGTAGCCGTCTCGCACAACGTCGTAGTCTGTCTGTGGCTGCGGCATGGGCGCGTGGTGGATCCACACGTACGAGGTGACCGAGTCGAAGCCGAGATCGCGCACCAGCTTTGCGGGGTCGGCCGGCACCTTCTCGCCCGGCAGGATCGGCCGGCCCCACGCCACGGCGTTCAGGTGGAGCCCCGGCAACCCGGCCGTCATCGCTTTCGTGCGAAACGCGTCGAGCGCTGCGCGCGCGGCCGGCACGGAGCCGAAGCTCTCCAGCAGCTTGCCGAGGTCGTAGAACGAGAAGTAAGGCTTCCCCTCGATCCGCCAATACGACGGGTGCCGGAAGTAGTCCTGGATCAGATGGTCGGCGATACGCTCGAAGCCCGCCGGGCTCACCTTGCCCGGGTAGAGTACCACCTGCGGATCACTCTTGGTGTACGGGAACAGGTTCTTGAGCCAGTCGTGGTTGGCCCACATGAAGGCGAACTTGACGCGACCGTTGTTCTTTGCCTTGAGGAAGCCCTCGTTCACCGGGCGATCGAGAAACGGCCCGTCCTCGTAGTAGTACCAGTCGAAGATGAACGCGTCGATGCCGTGGTCGGCCGCCGCGTCGATCTTCTTCTCCATGACACGCGGATCAGACTCGTCTTCGTAGCCCCACAGCGGGACCTTGGGCTGCGTGTGCCCGGGGAAGCGCGGCCGCGCGGCCTTGATCAGTTCCCACTCGCTCCACGGACCGCCCCGCTCCTTCAGGTTGCGCGGATCGTTCGAGTGGTACTGCCCGAAGTAGTAGCACGCGACGGTGATGCCCGACTCGCGCACGCGCGCTTCTTTCCCGTCCACCGTTCCGCATCCCCACGCCAGCATCGCCGTGGCAATCAACACCATGACTTTCAGATTTTCCATTGTTGCCTCCATCCGCTGTTACTGCTGCACGCTGGAAGATCAACGTCTGCCTGCGTTATGTTAACACGGGCGAGGCAGCACGCTCCCCATTCCACCAAGGCGGAGGCAGGCTCCGTCTTCGTGGTTCACCTCCAGGTGATCGACACGTTCGTCTCGGCAATGGTCTCCGGTACGCGATAAGGAGCATAGAGCACAATCGACAGTCTCGCCGCGTTCTGGGCAGCGGGTGCCTTACCGCGCAGTTCGATCGTGCGGCGGTCGCCCGGTGCAAGCGGGTCACCGTCAAAGGCCCAAACGGCCGGCAGACCCAGTTGTTCCACGTCACCACGCAGTTCGATGCGTTGTCCCGCACCAGCCACCCACGGACACACACCGCGATTATGCAGCCCAATCCGCAACGTGAATGGCTCACCAGGCCGCACGGGATCGATCTCCGCCCCCAGCGTTCCGGCGAACTGCTTGACCTCGAGCTTCCCGTCCAACCATTGATCGTAGCCGGCCATCCACTCATGGTACGGCTTCGTCATCCAGCGGACTCGGTCCAGCATGCCGTGCGGCGCCTTCTGCATTTCGGCATCATAAGGCGCCGCCCACGCGTACAGTTCCGCATACCGCGCCAGCACGATGTCGCGCACGTTCGGCGGCAGACCTTTACCCGATTCCAGCGTTGAGCGGTGCGCAATTACCTCGTCGTATATCTTGGCAAACAGATCCAGGCGATGCAGATGGTACTCAAAGAAAGGGGCGTACAGGTCAATGTGGCCGAACCATCGCGAGGATCTGCTCGCGTCGACTGCCTTCCTCAACGCGTCAATGCGGGTTCGCAACAGCCCGACCGTCGCCGCCCCTTCTTCGACGACAGCCGCACGTGACTCGGGGGTCTTCTTCATCCAGTCCGCTGGCGGCATGTGAAGTGCCGAGATGTCCCACAGTTCTTCGTACACATCGTTCATCTTGGCGAACGGCTCCGCCCCAGCCCGGCCAAACTCCCGCTCGGCCCAGTCGAATCGGAGCGAGTTCGGTGTGGCCGTGGGCTCCCACCCGAAGTAGCCGATCGATTCCCACGGCAGCTCGGAACCGACGTAGGCGCCCCCGATCCAGAAGCTGCCCCGGTCGGCCAACAGTCGCTTCATGCGCGGACTGGGAGACAGGCGAAAGTTCGCGTACAGGTTGTCAATCCATGTGTCGCCCATCGGGCCGACGTACGCGTATTGGCGCGACAACACCGCCGCACCACTCCCGTGGCCGACGATGTAGAGATCCTCGGGCAACAACGGATCGAGTTTGGGTTCGTATGGATCGTTGTACGGATAGACTGCGATCTTGCCTCGAAAACCATGCGTGCGCAGCCAGTCGTAGATCACCAGATACTGCTCCCACACCGGCGACTTCGTGCGCGACTGCGCCACGTATTCCTGGCAACGATCGCACGTGCAGATCCCGCCATTGTCGTCTCGCACGAGGAACAGGCCGTCCAGCGGATACGTCTCGAGAAGCTCCCGGAAGAATGCGTCGACGTAGCGCCGGTACTCGGCGTGCGTGGAACACGGAATCTTGTCGCTGCCGGGCGCCATCGCCTCGGGATACCGTTTGACATACGAGGTTGGCACGCAGCCGATGGGAATCCACAGCCAGACCTGTCCGCCGCGATCCTGCAGGTACCGGGCCAGTTTCAGGCCATGTTCGCGATGCAGCTCAAGTTCCGCGAACTTCGCCCCCGAACTCTCGTCATAAGCCTCCGGTTCCTCCGTCCTCAGCTCGGGCATGTATCGGTAGCTGACCGGCATCTTCCAATTCGACCACATGCCCAGGCACGCAAACACGTTCATCCCCGAGTCAAGCAGATTGTCCAGCACACGGTACCATTCAGCGTCGTCGGCATAGGGAAAATCCACCTCAAAGTCGCCGCCGCCAAACCCGCCGCCGCGCAAGTCCACAACGGGATTCCGCGCCACCAAAGGAAACCCCACATCCGGCGCGCCGCAGTTCAGATGCGCAGCCAATGCGCGTACGGCGCTAAAGAGCCCCAGTCTCGTTCCCGCCTCGAGCGCGTAACCACCAGCGTCCTCGCGCAGCACAAATCCGTCGCCATTGATCCCGCGGCTCATGGGATCAGATGCCAGCATCAATCGCATCACCGTCGGGTTCGCACCTGCATCGCTGGCCAACACAATACCTGCGTTCCGCAGAACCTTATCCAATTCTCCCGCCACGGCGGGCGCATGCGCATCGTCCACAATCTGAATTGGCCCGTGCATCGGCGAACGGCGGACTGGCAGCACGTCCACGATCAACCCTTCGTCGGCCAACTCGACCAACGCGCGGACTTGTGCCGCATCACCCCCAATGACCGGAAACAGTCGGCGCGCGTACTGCCGACCGTTGATCGACTCGCTGCCTAGTTCCAGCACGGTGACCCGTTCGCTCCGGTACTCACAGGCTCGGCTGGTTACGGATGCCGTGTACTCACGGAAGCCGTAAAACGCCCAACGGTTCTCAAGGTACGGGAAATGCTGCGGAATCCCGAGCAGCGGGAGCAAGCATTCCACCGCATGCGCGAGCCACGGCGAACGTCCCGTCCACGGCCGTTCGTCCGCAACTATCTCCAGCATGCCCGACGAGTGCAGGCGGTAAGTCAACCCCAGGCCAGGTCCCGCGTCGGGCTGGATCACGAAATTCACTTCGGTCATCGCCGCGTTCGACTTCAGAGCGACGCACGTGGCTCGCTGCGACACGCTGGCCAGCTTTCGCAATTCGATCGAGGCCATTGCATACCCGCAAGCGAAAGGGCCTTTCAATTCGTATCCGTCCTCGGCCAGACGATACGGTGTGATCGCGAAGGGCGCCGCCAGCAAAGGCGATCCGCCCGCCTCCCAGGTCAGCAGAGAGCCGGACTGTTCATCGATCACAGCCCGCACTCCGGAATACTCAATCGTGATCCGGCCGCCCTCGCGCCGCGCGGCAGACCGCTCCGCGGCGGCGCCGCGAACCAACTCCACGTGCACCCACTCACCCGGCGGGACCTCGCAAGCGAAGACCAGAATGTCCTCGGCGCGCGGCGGGGAATCGGGCACGACCAATGGACCCCTCCAATGCGCGCGTCCTGCGCGAATCGCGAACGGCAACACACGGTTGCCGTGCAACAAGTGCAGTCGGCTCCAATCGACAACTCCGGGAGCCGCCAGGCGACCTACCGGAACCTCGACGGTGATTGGCCCGCGCCACTCGGTGGGATTGAACAGCCGAATGGTGGCTTGCGACTCAGGCGGTGACTGCTGGGAGACCACTTGCGCGCACAACGCGAGTGCTACCAGAAGTGACGATTGCATACGGAGGTCCTCGGCGCGATAACGAGCGGCACGTCGAGTCTATTCCAGCGTGAACGCCGATACAATCAACCTCGGTAGCCAGGAATTGGCACTCTGCTATTTCGCGAGCTTCCCAACTTGCCGAGGCATATGTACCCGTCCCGTTTCGGCCTCAGTTGGTCAGGTGATTGGGGAGTCGTTCTCGGTGAACAGACGTGTGCTGAAGTATCGTTCGGCGCGGTCACACAGCAGGGTGACGATCCGGGCACCGGCGGGCAGATCGCGCGCGGTGTGAAGAGCGGCCGCGACATTGGCTCCGGAACTGGTGCCCACCAATAGTCCGAACTCACGATGCAACCGACGAGTGAACAGCATTGCCTCGAGGGCGCTGACTTTCACGGTGGCGTCCAGCGGTGCCCGGCGCAAGAGTGGAGGAACGAATCCCTTTCCGGCTATGCCTTCGATACAGAAACAGCAGCGGCATTCGGCGGCGTGGTATTCATCCTCCGCCGGTTCCATCGCCACGATTCGAGCTTGAGGAAACCGGTTCTTGATGGCGCGTCCGCAGCCACCGAGCGAACCACCGGTGCCGTAGCCCGCCACGAAAGCGTCCACCGGTCCATCCATCTGCCGCAGGATCTCCTGCCCGGTCGTCTGCTCGTGGTCTTCCGCATTCAACGGGTTCTCGAACTGTCGCGGCAGGAAATACCGGTCGTCGCGCGAGGCCATCTCGAGGGAGCGCTCAATCCCGGCCTGATAGGTTCCTCCATCGGGCAGGAGAATGACCTCCGCACCAAAGCGGCGGAGCAACTGCCGTCGCTCCACGCTGGCGCTTTCACTCATCAGGATGGTCACGGCGTAACCCCGTGCCGCACCGACCATGGCGAGGGAGATGCCGGTGTTACCGCTGGTGCACTCGAGAATGACCGAACGCGGTGTCAACAAACCCCGCTGTTCGCCGTCGGTGATAACGCACCGGGCAAAGCGGTCCTTGATGCTGCCGCTGGGATTCAGGAACTCGCACTTGGCGTGCAACGTCACCCCCTCGGCTGCGAACCGCAGCGGAATCAGCGGCGTGTTGCCAATCAGGGCAAGAACCGCCGCGTCTCGTCGAATCGGTGCGTCAGAATCCAATCGAGTTTGGTTCATAGGCTATGGTGAGTGGTTCGTACGTTCGAGCTGGGACGCAGGCTGGAGCCAGAAAACGCGTGTTCGTGCGGGTTGGGCCGTAACCGCAGTCATTATCACGATGGCGCTACTTCCGCACATGGTCTACGAGTCGTTGGACGCCGGCGGTGATGCGATCTTCCACGTCGGGAGTCCAGCGCATGGCAGGCAGCCCGTATTCGCCCAGGAAACCGCCCTCATAACCGCCTTCGTCCCATACGCGGCGCGACGGGATGTAGGCGGTCAGGTCATGGGTGAAACCGTGGGTCCAGGTCGTGGGGCCAAACAGGCGCGCGAACTTCAGCGCGTAGTCCACAACCGGCTCGCCACCCAAGCTGATCCAGAGTTGGTCAGTGCCCAGCTTCCAGACCTGAACGGCGTATGGGTGGCTGGTCGGAAACGTTTCGCCCGTTTCCAGCCGCCGGAGCATACGTTGGCCCCAGCGCTGATAATGCGGGCCCTGGTTGGAGAAGGCCCGGAGGTCTTCGGCGGTCATCGTCTTTTCGAACGGCAGGTCGACGAACTCGAAGGCCGTCTTCAACTGCGGAGTAATCGGCCGCAGGGGCAGGGCGAGAGCCGCCTCAACCGCGGCGGCCAGTTTGACGCCGTTCTGCTGAGTAAGTTCGACGGTGCGCCGAGGCATGGCCCCCTGATCACCACCGCATCCCTGGTAGAACATCGCTTGCAGGCCCGGATGTTTTTCCTCCAGGGCCAGCTGCGCGAAACCCGCGTAGTCGCCCGACCACTGGTAGAGCGCCAGCATGGAGGTGTGGCAGGCGTAACCGAAGACGACCGCGTGCAGCACGCCGTCCGATCCGCGTACCACAAGCAACGGCACGCGATGGTCCACCGGTCCCTTGAACGGTTCGCCGCTGGCGAGGAGCTTGTCAATCTGGCTCTCGTCGTTGTTGCGCCGGTTGACGCCGAAATCGGCGGTCCCTTCGATGGCCCACAGGGTCGCCGTGCTCATGCTGTCGAGTGCTTTGATGATGTTCTCGACGAGGGCCTTCTCGAGAGCCAAGGTGTACTGAGTCGTGCGGTCCCGCGCCGCATCGTCCCACGCGTGGTAGTCCTGCAGGCACTCGCGCAGTGCCGGCCCGGTGTGAGTGTGGGAGTACGTGACCTTGATCTGCGATCGATCCAGACCACAGCGGGCTTGCAGTTCTTGACACAGACTCTCGTACGTGGCTTTCGAGATGCCGCACACGTCACTGGTGACGATCACGCCACGATGACCGTCGGCGGATTCCAGGACAAGGACCTTGATCCACAGGTCGTGGAGTTGGCCCTCGGCGGGGTGGTCTCGAAAGCCAAAGCCGGTCATCCACAGCGGTTCCTGCGGTGTAATTTTGAAGCGTGCCGTGCCCGCCTTCCATGCGGGTTGCGCTGCGGGCAGCAGTCCGGTTAGGGACAACCCAAGGAACACAACAACGCCGATCCACAATCGCCAGTGCATGATCGCCCTCCTTCGTGCGTTCCCTCGTGCGGATGACACATTCTATGACAACAACCGTCAGAATCGTGACCTCTCGCGCAAAGTCCAGCGACCAGCGGGAGCGGGTTTTCATTTCGGTGCGGTAGCACCGATTCGGCTGGCGGTCCTACCGCCCTGTGGTGCTGGCATTTTTTTCGCTTCCATCGTACCCTGTGTCCGTGGAGCGACGACAGTAAGTCACCGCATAAGCCGAGGAATCCGATACAGCTTCGCGATCGGAGGGTAATTCGATGATCCTGCGTTTCGTGTGGTCGCTGAACCTTGTAGTGCTGGCGAATTGTGTCGCGGAGGCAGAGCCCACGTGGGTGGAAGTCGGTGGTGTCGTGTACGGAGCCAAGCCGGACGAGCGTGGGCCGATCGGCGGCGGCGCGGGCTACACACAGGTTGTCACGCGCGGCGACCATGTGGCAACGGACCTTGATTCTTTGCTCCAGGCGCTGGCCCAGGCGACCCAGGGGCAAGTGGTATTCATTCCCGGTGATGCGGAGATCGACCTGACCGCTCGGATCTACATCGAGCAACTCGTGTTGAACGTGCCGCAGGGCGTCACGTTGGCCAGTGATCGCGGCCATCAAGGATCCCAAGGTGCCCTGCTCACAAGTGATGCCCTGCAGACTCTGTTGATGATACGTGCCCGCGGGCCCGGCGTGCGCGTCACGGGGCTGCGCATCCGTGGCCCGAACACCAAACGCTACCTGGACCACCATCGTCGGTCCTTCGGACCCGGCGGCGACGGGTCCACCTACTACTATAAGTTTCCGACTCAACGAGGTGTGGCGACCGAATATGACAGTCTGGAAGTGGACGACTGCGAGATCTCCGGCTTCGGCCTGGCAGGTGTTGCCCTCGACAAGGGCACCGGGCATCGCATCCACCATAACTACATTCACCACTGCCAATACAACGGACTCGGCTATGGCGTGTGCCATGATGTCGCATCGTCATTGATCGAATGCAACCTTTTCGACTGGAATCGCCATTCCCTGGCGGGAACGGGACGACCCGGTTGTTCGTATATTGCGCGGAACAACGTGGAGCTGGGCGTGTCGCTGAGCCACTGCTTCGACATGCACGGCGGGCGCGATCGCGAAGACGGCACGGACATTGCCGGTACGTCCCTCGCGATTCACAACAACACGTTCAATGCGCCGCAGACCCCGATCGTCATTCGGGGTGTGCCGGAGCAGCAGTGTGAGGTGCATGACAACTGGTTTCCCAAACACACCGATCCGGCAAGCGCTGTAAGGGCCGCCGCGCGCACGAATGTGCTCAACAACGCGTACGGGCCCGACCCCAAAGTCGCTCAGTGAGCACAGTTCACATGTGCCACGGCGGTACAGCAGCAGGTTGCCGCAATGGTTCGGACTACGCGGCCTTGCCTGCGGCGCCGGCGAGCCGGATCCAGCGGTCCACCACTTGCGCCATGGCGGGACGGGCGGCGGCCAGCATGGAGGGCACCCAGCCTGGCCTGCCGTCCTTCATCTGCCCCGTGTAGCCATCGTGGAGGGCCTTGCAGAGTTCACTGGCGACGTTGATCTTCGCCATTCCGAGTGAGATCGCTCTGCGGATATATTCCGGCTGCGTGCCGGAGCCGCCATGCAGCACCAACGGGATGCCGATCGCCTGGCGGATTTTCTCCAAGCGCTCGAAATCGAACGCAGGCAGTCGGGTGTAGATGCCGTGGGCGTTACCAATGGACACTGCCAATGCGTCCACGCCGGTCTCCTCGACAAAGCGGGCGGCCTGTTCGGGGTCAGTCAGCGTGGAGTGTTGTCCACCCTCGACGCTGACATCATCCACCTTACCCACGGCGCCGATTTCGCCTTCGACCGTCACGCCGAGCGGCCGCGCCATCGCGACCACTTGTTTCACGCCGGCGACGTTCTCCTCGTAGCTGCGCATCGAGTAATCCAGCATGACCGAGCTGTAGCCAGCCTTGAGACACGCTACGACCATTTCCGGTGAGTCGCCATGGTCGAGATGCAGCGCAACGGGCACACGATACTTGGGGGCGATGGCGCTGCAAATCCGGGCCAGCGTATCGGGAGAATTCAAACCGAATTCACCGGGGCCACTCATGAGGATCACCGGCGCCTTCAAGTCGGCGGCCACCTGGAGGATGGTCTCGGCAACTTCGGCATTCCAGGCACAGAAGGAGGGCACCGCGTAACTGCCCTCGTAGGCTGGCTGCAACAGTTCGTGCATCGGGACAAAACCCAGGGCATCGAATTTCCTGAGCGCGGGCCGTTTCGCGGAAGGCACCGGACGAGAAACGGGCCGCACAGGTCTTCTTGGTTTCATGTCGAGCAGTTTCTTGGTTCGATTTTGAGGAGTGATTGTGGGGTCTGGAACAACATCTCACGGGCGATGCCGACAGCATCTTCGAACGTATATTGGCCGAGCGCAATCTTGTCGGCGAGCACGCCGGCCAGAAGCTTGCGCACCAGCAGCATCTTCCCGTAGGTCCACTCGACGCAATAGGCGTCCGAGAAGAAGCCGATCTGCTTGTTGAGCGGCAGCATCTCCAGCCGCTCGGCTATGACCTGCCGAATGGCGTCGGGGAAGAAGTTGTGCCACCAATAGCCGACCAGGCTCAGGTTCGGCAGCTCCCGCGCCAACGTGCAGAGCGACTGGTTGGCGTGGCGGTTGGACAGGAAGCACTGGAAATGCAGGAGCGGGTGGCGGCCGATCATCTCCGCCAGTTGGGCGATGGTGCGCTGGGAGACACGGCTTGCTGTCTCGAACGGCAGTGGCTCGGCGGCAAAGCTGAACTGGTAAACGATCCGGTCACCGCGATTTTCGAGTTCGGTGAGAAACAGCTCGTTCACATACGAGGCGAAAATGTCACGCTCGGCCGGTCCGGCCTGCGCCCGGCGGGCGAGCGCATCCGCCATCTCGCGATCGTTCACCGGCCGGAAATCAATGTCGGTCGAGAGGTGTGTCGCGGTCGCCAGCACCTGGTCATATGGGATGTTCTCCACGTAATACAGCACCGCGGCGCGGACGTCGTCCAGCGAGCGGATCGTGCGCTCGGTGGCGGGACGCGTCCCGCCACCGATGGGTGACGGGCTTTCCGGTTTGCGACCCCAGCAACGTTCCAGTTCGTAGAGCGCAGTGTCGAACTCGCCCCACTGGCAGCGTGTGAAGAAACCCCACTCCAGCGCGTATTGCAGGCGTTCGTCGTCTTCGCCCTGTTCCCGCCGGGCAATCTCCGTCACGGTGCGCTGGATGTTCAGCCGGTCGAGGATGCCGTGGTGCCAGGTGCGGTCGTCGGCGCGTTCGCGGATGATGTCGTCGAGCCGGCGCCAGTTTTCGGCCGTGATCGGTTCGCTCCAGTTGTAGAGGTCGCGCAGGACGAGCCGCAGTCCCCAGAACATGCTGGTGTTGCGGATGCGTGGCAGAAACGGCAAAGCCTCCTGGATCCGGCGGTGCGCCTCTTCCCGCGTCGGCCAGCCGGGATACTGCGTCAGCCGCGCCCCGCTCGGGCAGCCGGCCGGAAAGAGGTCGCTGACGAGCATGTGATACAGCAAGACGTCATGCAGCCCGCGCGCGCCGAGCTTGCCGCCGACCAAATGCGTATGTGCGTCCAGCACCGGCAGCTCCGCCAGCGCCTCTTCCAGTTTCGGTTCCAGATCGTGTGTTCTCATGGAATTCCCATTCAGTCTGCGTTGCACCACCGGGTGGCCGGGTTTGCGGCGGCGATGACTTCCAGCATGGCCAGCACGTTCGCGACCGGCACGTCGTCGGTCAGCATGTGCGACGGGGCGAAAACGAAACCACCCTCGACGCCCATCTGGTCGAGCAAACGGCGGGACTGTTCGCGGACCTGGTCGGGCGTGCCGAAAGGCAGGGTGCGCTGCACGCTCATCCCGCCGAGAAAGCTCAAGTCGCGCCCGTATTCCCGCCTTACGGCGACGAGGTCCATCACTTCCGGCTGGAACGGGTTGAGCACTTGCACGCCGGCTTCGATGAGGTACGGCAGCAACTCGACGATGCCGCCGCAGCTATGGATGATGACGGTCCAGCCCTGGCTGCGCGCATAATCATACATTTGCTTCGCACGTGGCAGGATGAACCGGCGCCACATCGGCCGGCCCATGATCAGCCCGCGCTGCTGGCCCCAGTCGTCGCCGATCCAAACGCCGTCCCAGGGCAGGTGTGACAGCGCGCGCATGATCGACAGGTTGTGTGCGACGATCCGGTCGAGCAGATCCTCCACGAACGACGGTTCCTCCATCATGTCGATCATCAGGGGTTCCATGCCGCGCAACGCCCACGCCCGTTCGAACAGTGACAGCGCCACTCCCAGGCAGCAGAACCGGCCCGCCGCATGGGTTTGTCTGACGAATCCCTCGGCACCGACCAGGCGGCTGCCACTCTCGGCGGTTGGCCAGGCCACCAGGCTCAGGTCGGGTTCCGTCAGCACCGCTTCGGGCACGCCGAGGTCGTGATCCAACGTGCGATCCCACACCACCCCAAAGTCGTCGCGGAAAAACCCGGGACGGATTTCCTCCCATTTTCCCCGCGTCGAATAGCGCGAAAAGTGGTCACCGGTGGCCCCTGCCAGATCCTCGGTGCCCAACTCTCGCAGCATCGCGGCTTTGATCCCGACGGAATACTCAATGTGGTAGGGCACGAAATCCGTTGGCTTGTGGCTTACAGCGGCGATCAGTCGCTCTCGTGGTGTCATGGGTTGTGAGTCACGTATTGCTGCAAGAAGCGCCCGACTTCCGGCCGGGTCGGGATTCCCTGCTGGCCGCCCGAGCGCGTGGCTTTCAGCGCCGCGGCGGCAGCCGCGAAACGCAACCTTTCCTCGATTCCCAACCCGCGCGCCAGACCCGTTGCATAGGCGCCGTGGAATACGTCACCGCAGCCGGTGGTGTCCACCGCTTTAACCGCGAACGCGGGCACGTGTCCGGCCGTGGCGCTGGCCCGGAACCAGCAACCTTCCGCGCCACCGGTCACCACGACGACCTGTCGCCGTTTGCTCCAGAGCTTCTCCACGGCACGCGCCGGTCGCGCGGCGGTGAGCTGCCGCGCGATCTCAGCCGACAGAATCAAATGATCCACCAGTGCCAACAGTTCCGGGAATCGCGGATGAGCAATGTCCTCGAAATCCGCCACGACCGGGATTCCGGCCTTCCGCGCGATCCGGACGGCAGGCAGCTTCTGTTCAATCCAGAGATGATCAATGAAGAGCACGCGGGCGGACCGCACCAGTGCGGCTGGCAGCCGGGACGCGCGCGATGCCGTGACGCCGCTCAGGTCGAAGAAGACGTTCCTCGATCCGCTGTCTTCGCCGACGACGATCATTGAATGCACCGGGAACGCCTCCGGCTTGCGGGCCACGTGGCTCACATCGATCTTCTCCTGCCGCAGCCGCCCGAGGGCAAACTCTGATAATTCGTCCCCGCCCAGCGGCGCGACATACGCGCAGCGCGCGCCGAGCCGCGAGGCGGCCACCAGCGCCGTCCCGACAAGCCCGCCGCATTGCCGGTCGCGCCGAAACACCTGCGCCTTGGCGTCGGCCTGCGGAAACGACGCCACGTAAAGCAGATCGTCCACCGCGACACAGCCGAAGCCGAGGATGTCAAAGGCGGGACTCATTGCAGGAAGCCGGGGTTGCTTGTTGTTAAACCAGTTGGCTCAGGACCACGCGGCTGTTCTCGCCGACAAGCCGGCCATCGAGGTTGGCTGGGACTAGGAAGCTGTCGCCGGTGGCGAGCGGGAACGATTCCTGCGCCGACACGAGCGCGACCGTTCCTCCGATCACCGTTCCCACCACAGCGGCATCCACCGATGGCAGGGCGAATTCACTCGCGACGACAACCTCGCCGATGCTGAAGTAGGGGCCGTCGAGGACCGGGTTGAGGCAGTTCGCGAGGCCTGCGGCGCGGCGCAACTGCGGACGCGAGGCAAAATCAATGACCTGCCGTGCCTTGTCGAGGTGCAGCTCGCGCTGGCGACCCTGACTGTCTGTGCGATTCCAGTCATAGACCCGGTAGGTCAGGTCGCAGTTCTGTTGGACTTCGAGCAACAGGATTCCGTTCCCGGCGGCATGAACGGTGCCGGGCGGCAGATAGAGCCAGTCGCCGGTGGCAATGGTCATCGGCCGGAGCAGGGCCTTCACATTTCCCTCCACGACCGCGCGGTCGTAATCGGCAGCCGTCACGCCGGGCTGAAACCCGCAGTAACATTCGGCCTCGGGGCCGACTGCCAGAAAACACCATGCTTCGGCCTTGCCATACGGAAACTGCTCGAGCGCCTGCGCCTGGGCGTTGTCGGGGTGGACCTGGACGGACGCCAGCGCGTTGATATCAAGCACCTTGATAAGCAGCGGGAAATCACCGCCATACCGGTCTGCGACGGCCTTGCCAATCAGCCGCTCGCCCCACTGCCCGACCAGGTCCTTGAGCGTTTGTCCCGCGAATGGGCCGTTGGCCACGCGGGAGAGCCCGTTCGGATGCACGGAGACTTCCCAGGACTCGCCGATGGTCCCGTCGGGGATGTTCTTGCCGAGGCGATCTTTCATCGCCCGGCCGCCCCAAGGGCGAGTCTGGAAGGTCGGTGCCATTTTGAATGGATAGAGATTCATGTGTCATTCAGACAAAGAGAGATGGCTCATGGCTTTCCCGCGGCGGGTCTGCGTACGAACTGCGATTTCACCTGCGGCAGGAGTTCCTCGATGCAGGCCACGAGGGATTCCGGCGCCTCGCCCAACAGATGGAGCAAGACCCGGCGAACGCCTCCGGCATTGAGGATTTGCCGCAGCTGGAGCGATTCGGCATCGCCCGGAAGTTCCGCGAGCAACGCACCGCAAACCCCGTAGAGCAGATAGTGCGGTTCGCGCCCGTGTTTGCGGAGTAGATCGATCGGGCCGAAGAAGCGCTCCTGCGGGCCGAGTTTCCGCATCGGCTCGCGCACCACGCGAGTCAGCTCATCCGGCAGTTCCGCGCAAGGGCACTTGTCGGTCAACGCCTCTCGGTAGGCGGCGATCACGGCCTCATCGAACCCGTGTTCCTGCCCGACGGCCCACCCGGACTCCTCGATGGCCTTCCGGGTCACCTCCATGATCTCCGGGTCCTGCGCGGCCTCGTGAACGTAGGTGTATCCCCTGAGAAACCCGAGATAACCGAACGTGGCATGGCCGGTGTTATGGATATAGAGCTTACGTTGCAGGTAGCGGTCCTGGTCCTCCACGAATTCGAGGGTGCGGATCGGCGCCGGCGCGGGGCCGCGCAGCGCGTGACGGTCGGCCGTCCATTCGCTGTATTCCTCGCCCAGCAGGAACAGCGGGTCCTTCGGTTTCGCCACCACCCGGGCGATCATCGTGTCAACAAACCCGAACCGCTGCTCGAGCGGCGCCCGGAGCTCCGCGGGAAATCCCTCCGACAGGAAAGACCGGAAGACGCTCGAACTGTTGTTCATGTTCTCGCAGCAAAGGATGTTTCTGAAATCCCCTCCCCCTCGCTGCAGCCATTTGACGACCATCGGGCGCAGAAAGTCGGCAACATCCTTCAGGTTGTTTGGGCAGACCGTCGTGAACAGGAGCGGAGTCGTGAGGAACTCCCTGAAGACGGCCTCCCGTTCGTCGGTATGAAAGATCTCGAACTTTCGGAAGACCACATCCCGTGTCCGGGCTCCCACCAGCCGGACCTGAAACTGCCGCTCGCGCTTCAACGCATCCACGAGTGGGCGGTCCTTGTCCACAAAGACCAAGTCATAGCCCGATTCCGAGGCCAGTTGCCCCATGTGGCCGCGGCCGGACGCGCCGGCCCCAATGATCATTACTTTGTTCATGTCGCCTGCTTCGGGTAGCGCTGCCGCAAGGCTTCGCGTAGCGCGTTGAGTTTCTGACGTTCCGCCACCGCGAGCAACGCCCGCAGGTGATCCGCCGCCGGCACACCGCGCAATTCGCCCGAACGGTGCACGGCGATGGCCTGCTGCATTGCTTCCGCGCCGAGCGCCGTGTCGTATTTGCCCGCGGCGTTCTTGATCGAGTTGATTGCTGAGCCGGCCAGGAACAAGACGCCGGAACTCAATCCGCGCTCCTCGGCATCGGCGAGGTTGAGACCGATGTTACCCTGGTCGAGCCCGCCCGCGCGCGCGATCATCGTCGGCGCGATCCCGGGCAGCGGGCGAGTGAGGATCTCTTCCGACGCCCGCCATTCCCTGCCGTAGGGCAACAAGAAGGGCGGTCCGGCCTGCACGACGGATGTCTGCCGGAAATCAATGCCGTCCAGCCGCGCCAGAAGGTCAATCACCTCGCGCCAGATCGCGCGCGTCTTGACGCCGATGCCGGCATTGTGGCCATAGATGACCGGCGGTCGCGCGCGGTGTTTCGTCGCCTCCCGGATCATTCGCACTGCGCCGCCTGCAAAGGTCTCGCTGAACATCAGGCCGGTCGCGCCGGCATCGAGCACGGCATGAACGGTGTCCAGCAACTCGTGCGGCGCGCCGCTGATGTGCGGGGCAAAGATGAGGCCGCGCCCCTCGCGCTTCGCGATCGCTGCCATGGCCAGCCGGGTGCGCTCGGCGACGGGCGAGTACTCGAGGTTCGGGTAAAGGTCCTCATCCTCCTTGACGAACAGGAATAGCGGGCACCGCGCTACCTGCCCGACCAGATCACCGACTTCTCGCGGCGTGACGCCGGCTGTCGGTTTAAGGATCGTGCCGAACGCGGGTTCGCCGTCCGGCCAGTTCGTGAGTTTGCGGATGCCTTCCGGGCCGTAGGCGGGCCCAGGGAAGGTCCGGATCACCTCGTCCGGAATCTGCACGGACACGAGGCGCGCATCCTGATTCTCATACACGTCGAAGATAATCGCGGCGGCGACGGTGTGGAGGATGTCGCACGAGGTGAGATGGCCGTCGGGCTGGAGCATCATCTTGAGGGGGAACGCCACGTGCAGCAGGCCGAGCCGGCCGGTGTCATCGAACGCATCCACTCCGGCGGGTTGGGCGGAGCACTGTTCGAGAAGGGAACCTGGCGGCGGATGCTTGATGCCGCTGGTAGCGTGGTAGCTGATCTCGGTGACGGCTTTATCGAGCTTCATCGTGCGAAACGCGAAGAAGTACGTCGCGACGATGGCGTCGGCGTTTTTCGGCGGCGGGTCGGCTGCCAGGCGCTCGGCAATGACCGCGCGCAGGCGTTCCTCACGCGCGGCGGCATCGTGCCAGAGTAGTGCCCGGGTTGCCGTGTCGATGGGCATATGCGGCATAGATAGGAGTTTTAATCCCCGGCCGTTGACGGCTGCAAGGCGAGCCCATTGCATGGGCGGTATTTTGAGTGGCTTTCGGGTGCGCCATCCGGAGTGCGTGGCGCCGTTGTCGGCCGCGTGAACCGCCGGTTGTCCTAGGAAGCCGGTGCACAGACATACCGCCCCAATCCCGTTGACTCACCAGCCTTCCGTACTTAGCCTCGATCCTGTGGGAGGAGAGCAGTCTCCTGTCACTGCTCTTATCGCTACACGATGCCAGTCTTCGATCTCTACTGGAGGGAATGTACTTTGAACGATTACGAACGCGGGCTGGCTCAATTCAAGCAGATGGTGGGCGAGGACCGCATTGAGTCCTTGCTTGCGCGTTTCCGGGCCGTCTGCCCCGACTTTGAGACGGAAGTCGTCAGCGTCGTCGGTGGGCGGATCTGGGCCCGCCCTGGGTTGGATCTAAAGACCCGCTCTCTGTGCAGCATCTGTACCCTCGCCGCGTTGGGTCGTGTCAGCGCGCTCAAGCTGAATTTCGAGATGGCGATCAACAACGGCGCAACAACAGGGGAGATTACCGAAGCCCTCTTCCAAGTCGCCGTCTATGCGGGCTTCCCGGCCATGTGGGATGCGCTGGTGATGCTGGAGGAAGTACTCGACGGAGGACAGTAGAGACCGTGGACAATTTGGTATCGATGGAATGGAAATGGAGTCGGGCCGCATGTCAGACATTCCGTAGGGGGACCGTTCCCATGTCGAACAGGAATACCCGTTCCGCGCGAGGATACTCGCTGACGAACGAGTGTGGCGCGCCGGGCCTGGCGTTCCGGACGCGAACCTGCGCCGGCAAGTTCTGGGTGACGAGTAGAATCACCGCCAGGCCGAAACTGGCGGCCCGCACCGTTTGCCAGCGCTCCACCGCAGGCATCGGCCCACAACCGTTGTCGATGCGCGCGTCCTCCCGGGAGAACCGCGGCCCATTCCGAAAACACTCGCGGTTCGAGTTGTCGTTTCCGTTCGCCTGAGTGTCTTGGTCGATCCTTTTGCCGCCCTCCTGATTCACGTTGCGGTGCTCCACTCGCACGGCGCACGTTCAAGTGGCAAGCTGCAATTCCCCGCACCGGCGCGTTCCTTAGACGTCCTTGGAACCCCCAGGTAACCAGCAGCAATGATCCGCGGCCGTTGCGCCGCTCGCGCCGGGGAACCGCTGACCCATGAAATGCACGAAACCAGAAGAGCAACCACAGAGCCACAGAGAACACAGAGGAAAATACAAGAGGCGGAATTTACAGCTTGTCAGATTCGATCCAAGCGCGATCGTTGCGAAACTACTTGCCTTACTTGTCCTTTCCTCACCCTCTGTGCCTCGGTGGTGAATAATCCGGGCTCATCTTGCGATCCTTCGGCAATGCCGCAGCGACGCTCGGGCGCGTAGCTAATTCGCGCACCAACTGACGACGTGCGTCCCTCTGATTCAGAACTCAGCCTCGCGCTTTCGGTCTGGTGCCCGTGTAAGGCTGCCATCCGCGCCGATGGCCACCGTTTGACCGATGGGGACCACGATTTCCTTGCGGCCGCAACAGACGCGGAATTGTTGTCCGTCGCACTCGACGTCGAATACCTTACCGCGGAGTCGGACCGACTGGAGTTTCGCTTGCGGCGCGAAGGCTGGCGGCCGAGGGCTTATCAGGATCACGCCGTCCCGTTGCGCGTCAATCCCGAACATGCCGAACATGACGCATTGCACGACCGTGGTGCCGTCGATCGTACACTGCAGCGGCGTGTCGCGCCGATAGTCGATCCGTTCGGCGACGATCGAGTCACCCCAATAAGGCAGACGCTCTCCCCACCAGAGACACCGGCGAAGGATGTCACCGGCCGCGTCTGCATGCCCCGCTTTGTACAGCCGTTCGGCGATCTGGGGTGGGAAACACGTGCACGCACCAGGGCCACCGTTGTCGACGTCAGCTGGATCATAAGACGGGTCGCCCTTGGCCATGCTGTGGAGTCCGTACTCCGACAGGAACTCCCGCGTGTTCAGGTGTTCGAGCAGCCCGAGTTCCTCTTCCTCGTCGAGCACACTGCTGCCAAAGAGTTTGAACATCTGGACCGTGTATCGTGTCTCGGGCTGTCCCTGTTCGTTGATGAAGTCGAACCAGCGAGTCCGCGGGTTCCAGAGCTTCTCTTTCAAGAGCGTCTTGAGGGCGGCTGCCCGTGCGACCAGCTGTGGCGCGGGCTTGCCCGCCCACTCCGCGAGACGTGCTGCCCGCAGGTAGTTAGCGTGGCGGCGGCCGTTAAGATCGGGCATGACGTGGTTGTATCGATACTGACGGCGCAGTTCCAGGTGGCTGTTCGATGGCCCGTAGTCGATCAAGGCAACCGGCTGCGAGGGATCGTCGCGGACCAAAGCGTTGACGATCGCGTGCTCCAGAATCGTCTTCCCATCGACCACGCGATCCAGGAACGCCATGTCGCCCGTGTTTTTCACATGGTAATAGATCATCCCAATGATCTTCTCCTGGTTGATCATGTACCATGGGCCGAACGCGCTACCGTCGATGGGGTTGAACGCGAAGTGCGTCGTCAGGTCGGTCTTGAGGAACTGCTGGATGTGTTCCCCGTGGGCCGCCGGGTCGTACAGCGGCATGATCTCCCACACCTCGCCGTAGTTCCACAAGTAGTCACATACGCAGCCCCCGCGAATACTGCCCGTCGAATAGTAGGGATGCAATACGAATTCGGGTACATCCCAGCGGTTGGTGAGGAAGTGGACGAGCGAGCGGTTGTAGAATCGCCGGAAAGTGTCGTTGGGGGAGATCAACCGGGGGATTCGCTCGAAGATCCTGGCGATTCGCTCACGGTGATTCTGCTCGGCATCGCGAATCGCCCGGGAGGGATCGGCAACGATGGCTGCACATGCCGCCATTGCTTCGTCAGCAGGGCCGATGGCGAAGGCGATGTAGACCGTCTTCTTCTCGCCCGGCCCAAGCGCAATGTCCTGTTCACCCACTCCCATGGAGTTCCACTTCATTTCGTCGGACGCGGCGCGCAACACGATGGCCAAGACGCCGGCCGTGAGCGAAATCGCCGGACCTTTGACAGCTGCCTGGGTGGCCGTCGAGCTGGTGGCACCGCGGAACTCCCAGAAGTTACATCGGTCGAGCGTGCCCTTGGCCTCGAATCGCAGGGGCACCGTGCGGGCATTCGCACTCGTGTTGGACCAGGTCAAGGCCACCACGCCGCCGCGTCTCTCCGGCACCAATACCGTGGCTTCGACGACTTCGATCCCTTCTTCGACCGCACCGCGGCGCTCGACTCTGAAGGGCCACCACGTGTAGCTCGTCCTGGGCACGTCCTTGCCGAGAACGAGCATCCGCAGCGTGAAGTCGGAACTCACGTAGGGGGGCGCCCAGAGACCGTCGATTTCCGCGAGCCGAGTGTGTGGCGTCCCGACGGTCAGTTTACCGTTGATGATGCCGAGCTGGCTCGGGTCGGTAATGCAGTCCTGCCCGTCGATGGTGAAGAGATCCACCGGGTCGGCATGGTCGACGTCGGCCGGCGCGGCTGACAGGTAGTTTCCTTTCGGCGAGTTGCCTTGCGCGTCCGCCGCCATTGGGACCAGGTACAAACCGACGAGCAACACACAGAACCGGAATCGGTGCCATGCCACTTCTTGGGGCAGTATGGGAAGGTCAGGCAATTCTTGATCGTCGCCTGGTGATGGAGCATGCGATGTATTTGTGCGTGCGAGGATCTTGTCTATCATCATCGAGACCATAACTCGTCGTGCCCCAGTTTGCGCAGTCCACGGCAAGAAGTGGCATGGCACCTTTCACCGGCACGATACTCACCAGAGTGCGGAGGAGTCAACAGTTGCCACAGAACGCATTAAGAGGTCACGCAGCAGGCATGACTTCGCCGTGTCGCCTCCGACCGCACCGGCTTCCCGCTTTGTCGACGGCCGAGGATCGCGCGTTTCAGATGACCTACTCGTTGCGGATCATTCAGGGCCGGCTGGCGGAAGTGGTAGGCGACGTGCGGCAACTGAACCGTAACGACACATCCGTGGATCATGACCGCAAGATGCGGACGTTCACTTTTTGCCGCGCGGCTCAACGCACGGCGGAAGGACTGGACGGGGAGACGCGCGCATTGCTGCAGTCCTATTGCGACGGCGTTAACGCCTTCTTCCGTGAGCACCGCGACCAACTGCATCCGCTCTTTGGCAGGACGGGGCTCGGGACCCGAACCCTGGATACCCGCTGACTGTCTGGCTTCCTGGTGGCATCTGGGACAGTTCTTTGCCACTGACGGTACTCGTGACTTGATCGCGGGCCACAATGACACTGCGGGCAGAACACCGGGACGCGGCGCACAAGGACGGGCCGGAGGGCGGGGAGTCGGGCGCGGATCTGCTGCCCCAGCCGCCGCCGGCGACGTGAAACCGATGCCACCCGACGATGGGCCGGCAGTCGTCTAGCGGACGGACAAGGAAAACGAATGGGTCGAACGGACGTTTCAGTATGCGCGCGGCGGTGGAAGAGCTCCCGAACTCTCCCGCCAGACGTCTGACCATGCCGCGTGCCGCAAATTGACGCACCTGTTGTTACGCGAGAAGAAAAAGGCATTCACCCGTGAGTAGACGCATTGCTCCGATCACGTTGACCGTGGCCCTCCTGACGATCGTCTCCTCCGTTACCGCGATCGCACAGCGGCCTTCACGAGCACGCATCTCGGCGACGAGTTGGGCGATGTAGTTGCAGGTCCATTCGGAGGCGGGTTGCGCCCGCCCATCTCTCACCACATTGCCGTGCCGGTTGCCTGCCGCGAGACGGCCGAGGCGGCCAGAGCTTCGATTTCCGCCGGTCGGAGCGCTCGGCGGAAAAGTTGCAGGTCGGCCAACTGGCCGTTGAATGGACCATTCATGCCCGAGCCCAGACGCAGCGGCGCGTCGGAGTTCAGATCCCACGCGGCAGCGTCGAATTCGGCCGTTTGCGCGACCTGTTTGCCATCCACATACAGCGCGAGACGCTCCGCGGATTTCACGGCGGCGATGTGATGCCAACCCGCCGCCAGCGTGTAGTCCCACGAGACCTGGCGCCCGTGGCTGGCGGCGAAGACCTTGCCCGAGGGAAGCGTACTGCAGAAGACCTGCCCGTCATGCTCAGCCATGGTCCACGCGCGGCGATACTTCACGTCCGGTGTGTGATCCAGTCGCTGCCACAGCGTCCACTTCCCGTCTCCGTCGTAAGCATGCACCTCGGCCAGAGGCAGCGTGCCTCCCAGCAGGCGGCCGTTGTGCACCATCATGCCCATCACTTCCAGTTCCTCGCCCAGCCGCCCGAAGTCGGTCCAGCGGCCGACGTCCTGGAACCTGAACACCCGCCCGCTGGGCCAGGTGGATACCAGCAACTGCCCCTCATACCGCGTGAAGGCGTAGGTCTGTGTATTGTCGCCGGCCTGGCCGCAATCCGTCCACGATGCGCCGTCGAACCGGTACACACGGCCCCCATCGTAGCTGCCGGCATAAATCGCTCCATCGTGCACGGTGAGCGACACGACGCGGCGCGGCCCCAGTTCTCCGGTCTGCAGATCGGGACCTTGCGCATCGGGCAGGCGAGTCCACCGCGTGCCTCCCTCGTAGCGGAAGAAGCCCGCGGGTCGATACAGCGAAGACGCATGGAGTCGCCCCTGGAACACGACGAGCCCGCCTATGGCCTCCGTGTCGGGCAACTGCCCGCAATCCACCCAACTCGATCCGCCGTCGTAGCGAAAGACGCGCCCGCCCGGCGTGAGGTTCTCCGACTCCGGCAGATGCGATCCTGCCAGGCGATACTTGCCCGTCCCGGCATACAACGCGCCCTCGTGCGCGGCGAACGCCGTAACAGCATTGCTCTTGTCCGGGCTGCCGCAGTCGACCCAGCGGTCGCCGCCCGCATACCGGTAGACACGGCCCGATTCCTCGCGGCCCGGCTCACAGGTGCCCGCGTACAGAGTGCCCGCATGCGACGCCAGAGCAAAGGCAAACAGTGCCTTGCCCGGACGCCCGCAATCGCGCCACGTGGAGGCGCGGTCGTCATCGATGCCGAACTGCAGGTGCCGCCAGTTGGCTTGGCTCGAGGTAACGCCCGGATTGCTCTTGAGCGTGAGATGAAAGCCGCGCCGTTGTCGCGGATCGTATTGGCTGACCAGGTCCCCCGGCACGCGGTCCTGCGCGTCGGCCCGCGCCCGAACCGCCACGGTAAAGTCTCCCTTGCCCAACCGCGGAGCCTGTGCGGCAGGAATCTCTCGCGGTTGGTTCACGGATTCCCATCGTGCCGCCGGATCACGGTCACTTTCCGCTGGAAGATCGGCGGCGCGCAGCGGGGCGCATGGCAGAAGCAAAAGCGTGACAACCAAGGTGAAAGCTGATTTCATGTTGGCGGTCCGTTCATCTCGGTCAAGTCCAATGCTCGGAAGCCCGGTCATCATACTCTCTTGAGGACCATTCGAGACCAGCCGGGCAGCTTCCAACTCCGGCTGATCGACCGACAGCCCGCCGCCACTTCGGGTTGCTCGTCCTGCCGTGCCATGCCATGAAAAGCAGGCGCTCACGGGTCGGCGGGGGAGTGGCGCGATTATTCGGCGTTCACCTGGTGGCAGGGGAGTCGCCTTCTATTCCCGCGCCGCCGAACAAAGCCCCGAAAGGACCTTCCAAGCCGTCGATGCCCACGGAACAACCCAGGGCATTACTCCCCGGGAGGCGGACGCCGCTCTCGACGAGGCGATGCAACACGTCCGTCCGCGCACCGACTGATGCGCATCGTGCCAGACACCAACGTCCTCGCTCGCACAGCCATTCCATCTTCCGGACCGGCCCGGGAAGTCCTGTTCCGATGCCTGCAGGATCCGCATGTCCTGATCAGCAATTTCCGGAACGCTGAAAATCCCAAGGATGAACGATGCCGTCTTGGGGAAAGGACGCGCCATGATTCTACCCCCTTCCTCGGAGGTTGTGCGGTTTAGAAGTGGTCGCACTGTCGTGACTCTTGCTTCACTCTCCCTCTGGGAGAGTCGGGCCGAAGGCCCGGAGAGGGCTACCGGGCCGCTGTTCATCGAATTCACTGCTGGTTCGGAAGACCCTCCCCGACCGCTGCGCGGCCGACCCTCCCGCACGCGCGGGAGGGTGAATCTAAGTCGTTAAGTCCAAATGGTTCCAAAACCGCACGAACTCCTCGGGAACAGCGTATCCGGAAGATTCGGAAACGTCTGTCGGCGGATGCGATGCTGGCCTTGGTGCAATCGACGTTTGCGGAGATCCCGGATCATCGACCGGGCCGAGTGACGATAAGCGTTCACGGGTCGGTGGGGGATTGGCGCATTTTTCGGCGGTGACGGCGTGCTGTCAGGACCACACATTGTCCGAAAACATGGGCCGATCCCCGTCTCTTCACCGACCCGTGAACGCTCACCGAGTGACGATACCGCTCGTCGATGCCTTGATGTCGGCCTTGGCGATCGCAATCAAATGCTGGGGGCGGTCCTGCTTCATCCGGACCGGGCACAGGTCCTACCCTTTGCTCCGCAGCCGATCGAGAAGCAGGACGGCGCGCGGAAGAATGATTGCG
>Ga0233425_10001774_pt1 | contig 45828 bp, 42 predicted proteins | sample Watercolumn_Towu_2_FD_181712 | JGI IMG/M metagenome (GOLD analysis project Ga0233425, IMG submission 181712) | Freshwater microbial communities from Lake Towuti, South Sulawesi, Indonesia - Watercolumn_Towuti2014_140_MG | ecosystem: Environmental > Aquatic > Freshwater > Lake | place...
CGCAGGCTGGAGGATTCATACGTCGAACTGTCGGGATACAGTCAAACGTTGGAGCAGAGAGTTGCCGAACGGACCGAGGAACTCCAGCAGGCCATGGCAAGACTCACGGAAAGCCAATCCCAGCTTATCCAGTCGGAAAAAATGGCGGCCTTGGGCCATTTGGTCTCCGGGGTGGCCCATGAGATCAACAACAATATCAACTTCATCTCCTGCGCCCTTCCCTCCATCGCCCGACAGACCGGCAAACTGGCCGGACAGCTGATCAAAGGAAACCCATCTACGCTCCAGGCAGAGGCGAACGAGGCAGTACAGATTATCGAGCGCCTGCTAAACAATGCAGAAGAAGGGGTGCGCCGGACCGCCAAAATTGTCTCTGACCTGCGGACCTTTGCCTACCCGAGCCAGGGCCATCTGTCTCAGGTCGACATCCACCAGGAACTTGATCTGGTATTGGCGCTACTTCACTTCGAACTTGCCGGACGGATTGAAGTCCAGCGGCATTTCGCCCCAGGATTGCCTTTGTTTTCCTGCCTCCGCGATCACATGAACCAAGTCTACATGAATATCCTGCGCAATAGTATTCAGGCGATTGAAGACACGGGCAGGATCGAGATAACAACCTGGCTGCAGGACGGCATCATCCATATCCGGATTTCGGATAGTGGCTGTGGCATCCCCGACTCGGCCATGAGCAGGATTTTCGATCCGTTTTTCACCACCAAGGACGTGGGGAAGGGGACCGGCTTGGGGCTGGCCATCTCCTATGGTATCGTCAAGAAACATCACGGGGAGATCCGGGTGGAATCGACTGGCCCGGAGGGGACAGCTTTTCTGTTGAGGCTTCCTGTCCAAGGGGAGCACTTCCCCGACGTGGCCGCCCTCGCCGTTATCCAGGATACCGAGAGACGGGGGGAGCAATGCTGATACCTCGCCTCTCCTCATTCCCGGACCGGATGGGCTTACCGACGGCCCGATGGCGGTCGTGGCGCAAGAGTGTGGCAATTGCCGTGATGGCAGTCGCGCTTTCGTTGGCTGGCTTTCCCGAGGAGCGGCGCTGTCTTGGCGGAACCAGTACCATAGAGCAAGACCAGATCAAGGCGGCATATCTCTATAATTTTTTGCACGTCGTATCCTGGCCTGGTTCCATTAATCTTCCCGCCCCCCCGCCGGAGCAGGTGATTGGCGTTATCGGCAGCTCTCCTCTGCACGCGGTGCTGGATGAGCTGGCGGAAATTGCTCGCAAGGGCAAAAAGGCGGCGGTCAACGTTGTCCATTTCAGCTCATACCGGGAGGGGATGGACCTCATGGGCTGCAATATCCTCTTTGTCAGCGATTCAGAGAGAGAGAATTTTCAAAAAATCACCGCAACGCTGAACCATGCCCCCATCTTGACCGTGGCCGAGTCAGAGGACTTCCTGGCGGCAGGCGGGATGATCGCTTTGGTGAAGCAGCAGAACCGGGTACGCTACCGAATAAACCGCCATGCGGCCTCTGAGGCAGGACTGCGCTTGAGCTCCCAACTGCTGCAAGCCGCCATCGGTGTTGAAGGGGACTGAGCGGCAAAAACCGGTAGAGTGGCAGGAAAAATCGCTATCGCCGTCCGCAATAACCGCTCGAGCAAGCAACCTCTTGCGACAGTCAGGGCCGGGCACTTGGCATTCTGGCTTCAGCATGCCAAACTGTTACAATATTTTCATCCATTGTTATATTACTCAAGGAGAATGAATCGTGGCTATTTCCAGCAAAATGAAGGAATTCAATCAACGCTCTTCGTGGATTCGCAAGATGTTTGAGGAAGGGGTCAAAATGAAGGCCCAGTATGGCGAAGAGCAGATTTTCGATTTCAGTCTCGGCAATCCCGATCTGCCCCCCCCGCCAGCTTTCGATCAAGTCCTGCTGGCCTTGTCCGCCGATGTCACTCCTGGCCTCCACAAGTATATGCCCAACGGCGGCTACCCCTTTGTCAGAGAAAAGCTGGCGGTGCGGGTCTCTGGCGAGCAAGGCGTTACCGTCGGCGGCAGCGACGTCCTGATGACCTGCGGCGCGGCAGGGGGGCTGAACGTAGTGCTTAAGGCGATCCTTGACCCCGGCGACGAGGTGATCCTGCTTGCCCCATACTTTGTCGAGTACGATTTCTATGTCGACAACCATGGCGGCGTGGCGCGGGTGGTGCCCACCGGTCCCGACTTCGATCTCGACTTAAAGGCGCTGGTCGCCGCCATCACCCCGAAGACCAAGGCCATTATCATCAACAGCCCCAATAATCCCACCGGCCAAATTTACTCGGGAGAGGCCATCCACAAACTTGGGCATGTCCTGGAGGCGGCGAGCGAAAAATTTGGCGCCATCTATCTGATCGCCGACGAACCGTACCGGAAGATCGTCTTCGACAACCACACGGTGCCCAGCATCTTCAAAAATTACCAAAACAGCATTGTCGTGTCATCCTTTTCCAAGGATCTCTCTCTGCCGGGCGAACGAATAGGTTTCATTGCCTGCCACCCCGAGATTGATAGCCGCGCCGAGTTGATGGACGCCATGATCCTTGCGAACCGCATCCTGGGGTTTGTCAACGCCCCGGCGCTGATGCAGCGGGTGGTGGCCGCCCTTCCCGATGTGACTGTGGATTGCGCGGTCTATGCCCGCCGCCGGGAGACGTTTTCCCGCATCCTCAGTGAATGCGGCTATCAGTTCGTGCCACCCAAGGGTTCCTTCTATATCTTTCCCCAGTCGCCTCTCGCCGACGAGGTGCGTTTCATCTCCATCCTGCAGGAGCAACGGATACTGGCCGTTCCTGGGCGGGGATTCGGCGCGCCTGGGTACTTTCGTCTGGCCTTCTGCGTTGACGACGCCGTCATCGAACGTTCCGCCCCGGCCTTTGCCAAGGCCATGCAGATCGCGCGCGGGTAGGACTGCCTCACTGCCACCATTATCGCCGGGACATCCTTCATGGAACACATCACCTTCACGTCGCCAGTTCTATGGTCAAAAATTATCGTGTCGATCTTGTGCGGCTCGCTGGTCGGACTTGACCGGCAGTTGCGCGGCAAACCCGCCGGTATTCGCACCAGCAGCCTAATCACCTTGGGGACCACAATCTTCGTAATGCTGGGTTCGATCTACGAGCCGGGACAGACAGATAGGCTGCGGGTTTTGAGCCAAGTGGTTACGGGGATCGGTTTCTTAGGCGCCGGGGTGATCATGTCCAAGGAAGGACTGGTGACAGGGGTGACGTCGGCCTCGGTGATCTGGGTCCTTGCCACCATCGGAGCGGCGGTGGGCTTGGGTTATTTCGGCATGGGCCTAGCCGTGACGATTGCGGCCATCGCCGTGTTGGTGGGCGTGGAACTGCTGGAAGAGACTTTTCTCAAGCTGCAGATCGGCGCGCACCGCAGAGACAACAACCGCTACGAGCAACCCGAGGAGTGAGAGCCTCCCGGCGCGAAGCAGGGTCACGAGTCCGGGGCTGCGCGAGTTGGCTGTCAGCTGTAGCGGGCCATAACCTCCTGCCACTCGGCCTCATGGCGCAGATAGGCATCCACCACCATCGGATCGAAATGGCGGCCCCTGGCCAGAAGGACAAGTTCCTTGGCCTTCTGGTACGCGAAGGCGTCCTTGTAGCAGCGCGATGAGGTCAGGGCGTCAAAGACATCGGCCAAAGTAACGATCCTGGCCGACAGGGGGATGTCCTCGCCGGCCAGGCCTTCGGGGTAACCACTGCCGTCCCAGCGCTCATGGTGGTATGTGGCCACCTCAAAGGCCAGCTGCAGATAGCTCGATCCTGTCCGCTCCTGAATATCCTTGAGGATTGCGCCACCGATCACGGTGTGAGACTTCATTCTCTCCATCTCTTCGTCAGACAGCCTCCCCGGCTTGTGCAAAACATCGTCGGCAATCGCCACCTTGCCGATATCGTGCAGGGGGCTGACCCGGGCGATGTCTTCGGCCCGGCTATGACTGAGGTTCAATTCCGGCTTAGTGCTCGCCAGGTCATAGGCCAGAATCCTGGCGTAGGCGCGTACCCGGTCGAGGTGGGCCCCGGTTTCGCCGCTTCTGGCCCCTGCCATCTTGATCATGGTCAGGATGATCTCCTCTTGGCCTTCGATCCGGATCAGCCTCCGTCCCGCCACCAGCCTCAGAGATAACTCGGTCTGGTTGACCGGCTTGGTCAGGTAGTCGTCAGCGCCAAGTGTCAACGCCTTAATCAGGGATACCTTGTCTTCGTGGGCCGTTAGGACGATGATGTAGGTGTAGCGGCTTTCATTGCGGCGAATCGCCTGGATCAGCTGGAATCCGTCCATCTCGGGCATGCCGAGGTCGGTGATCACCAGGCGGATCTCCGGGTCGTCATGGAGCGCCTCTAGAGCCCCTTGTCCATTATAAGCCTCGATGACTGAATAGCCTTCTCTCTCCAGTTCCCCCCGCAAGAGCCGACGCTGGGTCGCTTCATCCTCGACGATGAGAATCTTGGTGACTGACACGGTAATCGGCATCATTTGCCTCGCAGGTTGAAGGAGTCGAACTACGATCAGCCGCCGATGCACTCCCTGATGGCGGCCACCAGCGCCCGGCACTGGGAGTCAAGGATCGGCAAGAGCTCTTTGGCCACAGCGATGTCCCCTGACTTTCCGGCCTCTTCGATCTGGGCGGCGGTTTCTTGCAGCTGACGGGCGCTGATGTTGCGGGCAGCCCCCTTGACCGTGTGCCCTTGGGCCTGAATCTGCGACATGTCGCCACGCTCGACCACCGTCTTCAAGACGCAGATCTTATCAGGGATGTCCTCGACAAAGGCTGCCAGCACCTCATGGGCCAGGTCTCGATCGTTAGCCAGTCTGGCGATAAGATCGTCATGATCGAGGATTATCTGAGTGGTATATTCCTCAACCGGAATGTGCGGACTGGCCGCAAGGGGCGGCTCCCCTCCCGACGGCCCCAGCCAACGAATCAGCACAGCAGCCAGGGCCGAAGCGGACAACGGCTTGCTCACATAGTCGTCCATGCCGGCAGCAAGGCATTTCTCTCGGTCCCCGGTCAGGGCATGGGCCGTCATGGCGACAATCGGGATGTGTCGGCCGCCGGTTTCCATAGCGCGGATTGTGGCCGTGGCAAGCAGGCCGTCCATCACCGGCATCTGGCAGTCCATGAAGACCAGGTCGTATCGATCCTGCTGGACCGCCTGGACCGCGTCTTGGCCGTTTGCGACGACAACTGGTTCGATCCCGAATTTTTTGAGCAGGCCAAAGGCGACCTTTTGGTTGGTAAGATTATCTTCGGCCAGCAAGACCGAGGCCCTGGACTTAATGACGCCGGCCAGGTTTTCAAAGACTGGCAGGGCCTCCGAGGCCTGGCTGGCAATGGCGATAACTGTCTCACCACGCCGCACCGCAGCCAAGGCGGAGTGGAGTGTCCGTCGCTTGATGGGCTTGTCGATCCGGCCAGCGGCCTTCTCATATCGTAGCGCCCCTGACCTGTCCATCCTGCCGACTGGTGTCATGACAAGCACCGGCGGCGCATCGGCGCTCAAGACGAAGGCCTCGCTCTGGTAGACGTCAACGTCAACAAGGACGGCATCGAAGGGGGCGCTGCGGAGCAGGGACTGCTCAAGAGCCACCTGCGCCTCCTGCGCCGACCCAGCCTCAACGGTTTGGCATCCCGCCTCAGCCAGCAACAGCGCCGCCCAGTGGCGGCAATTACTGTTGTCATCCACCACCAGGGCGCGCATGCCGGCAAGCAACAGAGGCTCCGTCCCCGCCTGCCCATTGGGCTGCTCTTGCCCGGGGACGTCTATCTGGATGGTGAACCAGAACAAGGCCCCCTCCCCCTTTCTGCTCGTGACCCCGATTTTTCCGCCCATCAACTCCACCAGCTGTTTGCAGATCGAAAGACCCAGCCCAGTGCCGCCGAAAGAACGAGTAATCGAGTTATCCGCCTGGACAAAAGGTTTGAACAGGGCTGGTATCTGGGTGGCGGGAATACCGATGCCGGTATCGCTGACTTCAAAAAGAAGTGAGGCCTTGCCGTTAAAAAAATCGGATGGTTTGACCCGGATCAGGACTTCACCGTGACTGGTGAACTTGATGGCGTTGGCGACAAGGTTGGTCACGACCTGCCTGAGGCGGCCTGGGTCGCCGGCAATCCGGGCCGGCACCCGGTGGTCTATCTGGCAGATGAAGTCGAGGCCCTTGCGATGGGCACTGAAGGCCATGAGGCCGCAAGCCTCTTCTATCAGCGCCCCGGGATCGAAATCGACAGTCTCAAGGACGAGTTTTCCGGCCTCGATCTTGGAGAAATCCAGGATATCGTTGATGATGCCGAGGAGGGCTTCAGCGCTGGACCGGATCGTGGCGATGTGATCGCGCTGTTCGTCGGTGGGCTTGGAGTCGAGGAGCAGGTCGGCAATGCCGATGACCCCGTTCATCGGGGTCCTGATCTCATGGCTCATGTTGGCGAGGAACTCACTTTTTGCCGCATTGGCGCGGTCTGCCTCGATGGCCAGTTTGTTGGTGCGGGCGATGGACTCTTCCAGCTGCTGGTTGGTTTCCTGAAGGGTTTCCGAGGAGCGGAGCAAGGCGAACTCCGCCTCTTTCTGCTTGGTGATGTCTTTGCAGGCCTCGATCATCTGGATGACCTCACCGTTTTCGTCAAAGATGGGCGAGGCGGTGATCTCCACCCAGCGTTTTTCGCCGCTGGCCGTATAATGGGTGTGGAGGACGTTGATGGGCCGTTTGTGTTTCAGGACCAGGGGCAGGGGGCAGGGGTCGTCACTGCCGGTGCAGGGGGTGTCCTGGTGGTGTGAGACCTGGTGGCAGCAGAGTTGCCGCACCACCGGGTCGCAGCCTGCCGCCTGGTGCACCGCAGTGTTGGCCATGACGATACGATAGTCGCGGTCGATGACCAGAAAGGTGTCGGGGATGGCGTTGATGGCGGTGTTGAGCTGATTATGGGCGTGGTGCAGCTTTCTTCCTGAGGCAGCGGATTCCTGCGTCAAGGCCCACAGGAAAAAAATCGTGCCACCGCCAATGCTGAGGAGGAGTCCAGCCACGGGGAGGATGTTTTCCGAGACGGAACACGTATGAAAATGGCTCATCGTGGCCATTCCCAGCACGGCAAAGGCAAGAAAAACCAAAATGTGTACGGCGTTAAAGCGGTGTTTGATCATGGCATCTCCCTGCGTATGATCCGATCAGTATCGGGGAAACGACACGCGTCTGTCAAGTGACAAAATGGCACAATGTATCATCTCCGACGGCTGAGAAGTGCGCACGATGAGACCGAAAGCGCCGGCCGCACGCAAACCTTGTGTGGTGGCGCGGCATCTGGTACATTCCAACCCGTTTTGATCGAAATGCGGCGACGCGGCGGTACCAGAAAGACAGAAGCTTTTTTTCTACGCCTGGCGGCAACACGAGGCAGGGATGGAGCGTACCGGCCAGTTCATCCGCAGCAAGAGAGGACCCCAAGGGAAGGCTGTATGGGGAGGGATGACTCGGCCTCCGTTTTCCCAATTGTATCATTCGCAATATAGAGTTTCGTAATTCATCTCAACGCCAAGGGCTTACTATGGCAACGGATTTGATTATCAACGCCACCTCCTACGAGGTCAGGATCGCGCTTGTCGAGCATGGCGAACTGGTGGAATTTTACCTGGAACGCCCTGCGGAAAAGGGGTTGGTCGGCAATATCTACCATGGCCGGGTGGTGCGGGTCTTGCCGGGGATGCAGGCCGCCTTTGTCGATATCGGACTTGATCGCACCGGCTTTCTGTATGTCGATGATGTCAATGTCGGCGCCCAGAAAATGGACAATCTGCCAACGCCCATGGCAAGCGACGACGATCATCTGCCCACCGATTTCCAGGTGCCCCGCGAGCCCGGCACCAACATCGACGATCTCCTGGTGGAAGGTCAGGAGATCCTGGTGCAGATAACCAAAGAGCCCATCGGCACCAAGGGGGCCAGACTGACCTGCAACATCACCCTTCCCTGCCGCAACCTGGTCTTCATGCCGATGACCGACCATATCGGGGTCTCGCGCAAGATCGAAGACGAGGAACTGCGCCAGCAGTTCAAGGAGGTTATCGAGTCCCTGCGTCCGGCCGACACCGGCTTCATCGTCCGCACTGTGGCGGAAAGCGCCACCCGCGAGGACATGGAGGCGGACATGGAGTTCCTCCTCAACCTCTGGAGCGAAATCCAGACCAAGACCGCCAGACACAAGGTGCCGGGCCTGGTATACGAAGACCTTGATGTCATCCTGCGGGTGGTGCGCGACGTCTTCTCGCCAACGGTCGACCGGGTGGTGGTGGACGATAAGGCGACTTATCTCAGGGTCTTGAACTTTGTCGATCACTTCGCCCCTCGCCTGAGTCATAAGGTGCATTTCTTCTCGGAAAGCACCCCAGTCTTCGAGGCCTACGGCATCGAGATGGACATCAACCGGGCCTTGAACAAGAAGGTCTGGCTGCGCTGCGGCGGCTACATCATCATCGAGGCCACCGAGGCCCTGACAGTGATCGATGTCAACACCGGCCGTTTCGTCGGCAAACATGACCTCGAAGACACCATCTTCAAGACCAACGTCGAGGCGGCCAAAGAGATTGCCTACCAGCTGCGCCTGAAGAATATTGGCGGCATCATCATCGTTGATTTTATCGACATGGAGAAAGAGGCCCACCGCGAGGAGGTCGGCCGGATCCTGCAGGAGGCGGTGCGGCGAGACAAGTGCCGGGTCAATATCCTCAAGGTCTCCGAGTTCGGCCTGGTGCAGATGACCAGGAAACGGACGAGAGAGGACTTAAACCGGATGATGTGCGAACCGTGCCCGTGCTGCCGGGGCGACGGTTTCGTCAAGTCGCGGCGGACCGTGTGCTACGAGATCTTCCGCAATATCTCCCTCAATGCGGGAAGGATCAACGCCACCAAGGTCCGGGTCATGGTCAGCTCGCCGGTGGCGGCCCTGATGCTGAAGGAGGAGGCGGATACCCTGCACCGGATCGAGGATGACATCAAAAAGCAGATCAATATCTTCCCTGACAAGAATCTGGCCCTGGAACGATATGAGATCGTCTGGGAGAATACCTCTGGTCAGTGAGCGGTACTGCGGCCTGGGCTCAGATCGCGTTGAGGTGAGATGGCTATCCTGACGGAAAACCCACTCGATGCCTACCCCTGCGGCAGACGCCACAACGGTTGGCATGCCGCGACGATGGCCTTCTTGGTCATGATGTCCGTGTTCCTGGCCTTCCGGGCGGCCAATGAAGACCGTTGGAGCGACTGGGGCTTTGGCGACGCGCAGACCATGCTTTCCTTACGCCACTGGCAAGAGAACGGCTGGCTGAAAAATTACCTGTTGTTTACGCCCCAGGGCTACGCGAAGGTCATTGACGTCCTGGAAGAGCCGGAGTTGCGGCACCACGCCCATGGGATTGCTCCAGGGACTTCGCCACGGGTCGGACCGCGGTTGCGGTATACCCATTATCCGGCAGGGTATTTGTTGCCGTATGCGGCGATGTTCAAGGCAGGACTGGACACGCTGCCTGCGGTCAGGATGCTTTCCCTCCTCCTCTCCATCGGCGCGCTGGCCGTAATGTATCGGGTCTTCGCGCTCATCTCCAGCCCGCGTGTCGCCTTCGTCGCCGTGCTCTTCTACGGGCTGTCCCCTGCCTTCCTGGGCTATGCCGACAGCCTCGCCAACCAACCCATCGATGACCTGCTCCGCTTTGCCTTCATGCTTGCCGTTGTTCGTGCCAGCCAGGTTGCTGACTCGACGGTACGGAGGCGGTGGCTGGCCGCTGCCTGGCTGATGGCGTTCACCCTGTCACTCACTTCGTTCGATTCGGTATTCTTCCTCTATGTCTGGCTGGTCGGCTGGGACTGGATCGCCGGGCGGGGAGTCCGCTGGCGGAACTATCTGCTCTTTGCCGCGGCTCCGGTGCTGGCCCACGGGCTGCAACTTGTTCAGAACGCCTGGTACTTGGGATGGGCCGGGGCCATTGCGGACATCACTGATGTGTTTCTTTATAAGAACGGCGCAGACCAGGCCTTCAACGCCGGGGCCGGGCGCCTCGAGGTGATCATGTCGTCCTTAGGCATTGTCTTCAACGGCGTGTTGACCCCAGGCTGGCTTCTCCTCCTCCCAGCCCTGCTCTACACCGGTTTCTATCGGTATTTAAGGAGTGAGGCCCAAGAAGGTGGTTACCCCGGCATGAGGGTACTGATCGTGCTTTTTTTTGCCGGGCTGGCCTATGTGGTTGTTTTGCCGCAAGCTGCGGGTATGCCATACGAGGCGCGGCAGATGGTTCCCGTCGTCTCCTTGCTCATCGGCGGATTTGCCTGGAGCATCCCGACGGTCAGCGGGTGGATCTGGCGTGCCGCTGGCACCGGCAGAGACCTTCTGAGCCGGCGCTTGCTGGCGGGGAGTTATCTCGCGGCCTCACTGGTAGCGGCGCTGTATATGGGCGCTATATTTTTCTCTGCCAGCCGGCTGCCCATGCATGACCTAAAAAAGAATGGGATCGAGATGGAATTTGCCCGGCAGTTGACCCTGCTTCCGACTCGCTACGAGCCGGTCTACTTTGACCTGGGAGGATTTCTGTCCTACTGGGATCTGAATTATGTCCCCGGCTATCCCCAGATATTCCCCATGACTGAATACTATGCCGGTGGCAGGCCGATCCTTTGCTTTCAGGATCCGGTCAAGCTGGCAGATGACCTCAAAGTCATGCTGCGCAAAGGGCGGGCAGTCTTCTCGCCGGTCCTTGTGGCCCTTGACCCAACACAGATTGAGCGGGCCGTTGCCATCCTGCGCCGGGACGGGATATTGATCGACACCCCAGGAGATGCCCTGACCAATATGGGAAGGTATGCCCTTGATCTGACGAGTGTTATCCGTTGGGACAACGGCAAGTGATCCCGGTTCCACCGCTGCAGACTGCTTTGGTGGTCATTACTCATTTGCCGCAACCAGCTCTTGACAAAAGCTCAAAGTATGGTACATAGTGCTGTTTTGTGATTTCGGATGGACTCGTGGACAATGCCTTCCTGGGAAGCCGGGATAGGATGAATTTTTTTGAGGAGGAACAGCATGTACGCAATTATCCGTACCGGCGGCAAGCAGTATCAGGTCGCTCAGGGAGAACGCCTTCGGGTGGAAAAATTGGTTGGCAACATCGGCGACAGCGTTGAGATCAATGACGTCTTGTTGATTGCCGACGGCGAGAATGTCAAGATCGGGCAGCCGATCGTCACTGGCGCCAAGGTCAGCGCCAAGATCGTGGAACAGGACAAGGCCAAAAAGATCGTGGTCTTCAAAAAGAAGCGGCGGGCTGGACACCGGGTCAAGACCGGTCATCGGCAGCCGTTTACCAGCCTGGAGATTCTGGAGATCTCAGCCTAAGGGTAGTTCGAGGCATAGATTAATTAGACTGGCCCTCCGGCAACGCCGGGGCCAGTAGAGCATGCGAGGAAAAGACAATGGCACATAAAAAGGCGGGCGGCAGCTCGAGAAATGGTCGTGACAGTAATGCCCAGCGGCGTGGCATCAAACGCTTTGGCGGACAGGTAGTCCGGGCGGGTAATATCCTGGTTCGCCAGGTTGGCACCAAGATCCACCCCGGCACCAACGTCGGATGCGGCAAGGACTACACCCTGTTTGCCTTGACTGACGGCGTGGTTACCTATGAGACGTTCGGCCGTGGCCGCAAACGGGTCAGCATCTACCCTGCCGTCGCCAATTCATAATTTTCGCCAGTCACAATAAGGGCCGGTATTGCTTGCTTCGTCAAGGGATGCCGGCCTTATTTATTGGTGCGGACCGGCAAAAGGTGCTCATGGGGTTTATTGACGAGGCAAAATTTTTTGTCAAGGGTGGAGATGGCGGGCGTGGCTGCGTCAGCTTCCGGCGGGAGAAATACGTGCCCAAGGGAGGCCCGGACGGCGGCGATGGCGGTGACGGCGGCACGGTCTACCTTGAGGCATCGCATCGGCTGCACTCGCTGATTGACTTTTCTTACAAGTCCCACTTCAGCGCCGTCAGTGGCGGCCACGGCCAGGGCAAAAAGATGCACGGCAGGAATGGCGCCGACTTGGTGGTCATGGTCCCCCGTGGCGCGGTAGTCAAGGATGCCGAAACCGGCGAGGTACTGGCCGATCTTGTCAACGACGGAGATCGGTTCTGTGCTGCCCGCGGCGGCGACGGCGGGCGCGGCAATGTCCATTTTGCCTCGTCCTTTAACCGCGCTCCACGCCGGGCGACCCCAGGCTATCCCGGCGAGGAACGCTGGCTCAGAATCGAGTTAAAATTGATCGCCGATGTGGGGTTGGTGGGACTACCCAACGCCGGCAAATCCACCCTGCTGTCGAAACTATCCGCCGCCCGCCCCAAGATTGGCGCCTATCCATTTACCACCCTGGAACCCCAGCTCGGCATCATGCAGCTGGAGGATCACGATCCATACGTGATCGCCGACATCCCAGGGCTGATCGAAGGCGCTCACCATGGCGCAGGACTCGGGATCAAGTTCTTGCGCCACATCGAACGGACCAGGGTGCTGCTCCATGTGGTCGACGCCTCCGGCCCGGAGGATGAGCCCTGGCAGCACTATCAGACCATCGAGCAGGAGCTCCGCCAGTATGATGACGCCTTGGTCGGCCGGCAATGCCTGGTGGCCCTGAACAAAATCGATCAGGTGGAGGACGAGGAAAGGCTGAGCGACGTCATGGCCCGCTTTACCGCCAAGGGCTTGGAGGTGTTGCCGCTCTCCGCCCTGACGGGAGAGGGGCTTGTTCCGTTGCGCCGCCGCTTGACCGAGCTGCTTGAGGCCAGCGCCCCGGCGCCCACGATGAACGAACCAAACCATGAGGAAGAGCCAGGAGACAATGACTTTTCAGGTGAGTAAAGAGCGGGGAATGGCCTTACGGCAGGCATTGCTTGCCCGGGCCAAGAGAATCGTGGTCAAGGTCGGCAGTGCGGTTTTGACCCGGGCCGATGGCCTGAACCTTGAGGTGATGACCAGCCTGGCCCAGGACCTCTGCGCCCTGATCCGCGAAGGCCGCGAGGTGGTGCTGGTCTCCTCCGGGGCCGTGGCCGCCGGCAGAAAACGGCTGGCCTTGGGGGATCGCGCCCTGGTCATGCGCGAGAAGCAAGCGGCGGCGGCCCTCGGTCAGGTTCGCCTGATGCGGGAGTACGAAGACATCTTCCAAAATCTCAACCAGAAGGTCGCCCAAGTCCTGCTCACCCATGGCGATCTGGCCAACCGCGACCGCTACCTCAATATCCGCAACGCCCTGTTCACCATGTTCGACTGGCAGATCCTGCCCATCATCAACGAAAACGATACGGTCTCGGTGAACGAGTTGCGCTTCGGTGACAACGATACCCTGGCCGCCATGACCACCAATATGATCGACGCCGACCTCTTGGTCTGCCTCTCCGATGTGGATGGGCTCTATACCGGCAACCCGGCTGTCGACCCGACTGCACAGCTGGTGGCCACCGTGGCCACGGTCGATGGCGAGGTGGAGGCCATGGCCGGTCATGTCTCGGGGACCTTGGGTACCGGCGGCATGCGCAGCAAGATCATGGCGGCGCGGATGGTTTCGGCCCGGGGCGGCAGTTCGTTCATCGGCCACGGCCGTCAGCCGGGGACCCTGCGCCGCCTCTTTGCCGGTGAGCCGGTGGGGACTTTTTTTCTCCCTCAGGAGGAGAAGCTGCACAGCCGCAAGCACTGGATCGCCTACACCTTGCGGCCAAAGGGCTTTCTGGTCCTCGATGACGGCGCCGCCCAGGCCGTGACCGCCGGCGGCAAGAGCCTCTTACCCTCGGGCATCCTGGAGACCAGAGGCAATTTCCGGATCGGCGACCCGGTTCATTGCCTGGATCGTAATGAAGAGGCCCTGGCCGCCGGTCTGGTCAATTACTCCTCGGAAGACATTCGCCGGATCCAGGGAATGCGCAGTAACGCCATCAGAGAGGTGCTGGGCTTCATGGACAGCGAAGAGGTGATCCACCGCGACAACCTGGTGGTTCTCTAGGCGCGGCGAGACCAGGAGGGCAGGCGGATGGAGCTGCTTGACGGGCTCTCGCTTCTTATCGGCAGCGGGTTGATTGCCAGCGGCGTACGCGCCATCGTGAGACAGGAGGCCCATGTCCCCGAGCCGTGGACCGGAGCGAGGGCCGTGCGTCTGGGCTGGCTATGGATCGGACTGGGGGTGGCCTTCGTGCTGGGTGTGCTCTTCGATATCGCCTTTCTAAAGACGCTGTTCCGGCTCTTTCTCGAGGCCGCCAACTGATCCCTGTGCCAACCACACTCAACACTGGTTGAAAATTTTTTCACTTTATCAACCCCTTCACCAGGGAACAATTGCAACTCCTGAAGGCATTCCTATGAATGCCACTTAAGTAGAGAATACAACGAGGAGGCACAATGACTGTTCAGGAAACGATTACCAGCATGGCCGTGGCGGCCCGCAAGGCGGCCCGGAGCGTGGCGGCGCTGTCGACCGAGGTAAAAAACAGGGCACTGCTGTCCATGGCGGATGAGCTACTCAGGCAGCGCGAAACGATTCGAGCCGAGAATGAGAAGGATCTAGCCGCGGGCCGGGCCAAGGGCCTGTCTTCCGCCATGCTTGACCGCTTGAACCTGACCGACAAGGTTATTGCCTCAATGGTTACTGGCCTGCGCGAGGTCGCTGCCTTGGCCGATCCGGTGGGCGAGATCACCGAAATGAACCGACGGCCCAATGGCCTCCTGGTGGGCCGGATGCGGATCCCGCTGGGGGTGATCGGCATGATCTACGAGTCCCGTCCCAATGTGACGGTGGACGCCGCAGCCCTCTGTCTCAAAGCCGGCAACGCCATCATCCTGCGCGGCGGCTCCGAGGCCATCCACTCCAACCTGGCCCTGGCCAAAATCCTACAGGAGGTTTTGGTGGCCGAGAACATCCCGGCAGCGGCGGTGCAGGTCATCCCCACCACCGACCGGGAGGCCATCACCACCATGCTGACCCTGGAGGAGCATATCGACCTAATCATCCCCCGCGGCGGCGAGGGCCTGATCCGCTTCGTGGCCGAAAATTCGCGCATCCCGGTATTGAAACACTACAAGGGGGTCTGCCATATCTTTATTGACAGCTCAGCCGACCTGCAGATGGCCGGTGATATCGTGATGAACGCCAAGGTGCAGCGGCCCGGGGTCTGTAACTCCCTGGAAACCCTGCTGATCCACCGGGAGGTGGCCGCCTCCTTCCTGCCGGTGATCGGCAAGCGCCTGGTCGATGCCGGGGTTGAGCTGAGGGGCTGCCCCGAGACCCAAGCGATCCTGCCCACGGTGACCCCGGCGGTGGAGGCGGATTGGCCTGCCGAGTACCTCGACTTGATCCTAGCGGTCAAGGTGGTCTCCGATCTCGATGCGGCCCTTGATCATATCGCTACCTACAGCTCGCTGCACACCGAATCGATCATCACTGCAAATTACGCCAATGCCCAGCGCTTTATCCGCGAGGTGGAATCTTCCTCGGTGATGGTCAATGCCTCGACCCGATTCAGCGATGGCGGTCAGTTTGGCTTAGGCGCCGAAATCGGCATCAGCACTACCAAGCTCCACGCCTATGGCCCCATGGGGCTCAAGGAGCTGACCACCAAGAAGTTCATTGTCTACGGCGACGGCCAGATTCGCCAGTAGCGGTCCGGCGGGTTCGGCGTGAGGGGACTGTGAGCGGCGGCACTGGTTTACTGGGCGGCACCTTCGATCCCATCCATAACGGCCATCTGGCGGTGGCGCAGGCGGTACGCTATCAACTGGGCCTTGACCGGGTGCTGGTGATCCCCGCCTCGCGTCCTCCCCACAAACTGCATATTCCCCTGGCCCCCTTTGCCCTGCGGGCAGAGATGATCCGAACCGCTCTGAGCGCCGAACCCTCTCTGCTCTTGAGCCTGATCGAACAGGAGACCAACGGGCCTTCCTTTTCCATCGACACCCTGGAACGCCTGGCCTCCGGCCTCGACCTCCTGTCCTGCCATTTCATCATCGGCGCCGACGCATTTGCCGACTTCCCTTCCTGGAAGCGGTTCCGCGACATCCTGTCCCTTACCAATATAGTGGTGGTTAATCGCAACGACGCCATAGACCAACCCCAAAGGGTAATCGAACAGCACTTCCCCGGGATGGGCCAGGATGCCACCGGGGTCTGGCGGGGACCAAGCCCTGGGGTGATCCGGAGCGTTGCCATGCCGCAAGTGGATATCTCGTCCACCGCCCTCCGGACGCTTATCGCTCAAGGCCTAGACGTCTCGGCATTGGTCCCGGCCGGGGTTGCCGCAATTATTGCCCGCGAGCAGCTGTACAGAGGGGGAATCTAAGCGTAGAAAACACTCCACTCAGGACGGACTTTGCCCCTGCCGCCAGTTTCCTCTCTCACTCATCGCGATGTTTCCCCATGAACCTACTGCAGGGGGAAGATTCTCCTCTCGGTGCGCCTCTGCTTGTTGTTGACATACCCTAGAACCTCTTTCCCCCGCCTCACCCCTGCCATTCCACATCGACCGGAGACAGCTCAGCAAACCCGATTCTGAGTTCTCCCCTTTTCGCGCTCCGCCAGCGCCTTCGCCGTGTATTTCCCTATGCGGACATAAAAACCTGTTTGACATCATAACTCAAAAAATTATAGCCTATTCTTGCAGTAATCTCAGAGTAAGCTATGGAGATCTTCTCCTACGGCGATATGCAGAGAGTCACCCCTACGGCTCAACAATCATCCAGGCAGGCTGCATTATGAAAATTGAACTTGGCCCACTGTCCCGCATTGAAGGCCACCTCAATGTCAAGACGACCATCACTGACAACATCGTTGCTGACGCCCAATGCGTCGGCGAAATGTTCCGAGGCTTTGAAGCGATCCTGAGGGGAAGGGATCCCCTAGACGCTCAGCAGATCACCCAAAGAATTTGCGGGGTCTGCCCCTATGCCCACGCCATCGCCTCATGCTATGCCCAGGAGGATGCCTACGGCATCACTCCGCCCACCAACGGCCGCATCCTGCACAACCTGATCCAGGGCGCCAACCACCTCTACGACTACCTCCTGCAATTCTATCAACTCGCCGCCCTGGACTTTGTCGATATCACCGCCATTGTCAATTATCACGGAACCGACAGAGAACTCCTGCAGGTAAAAGATTGGGTAAAGGCAGAACTCGCCACGAAGAAGACCTTTGCCGGCGCCCCATTTCTGCCCCGCCTCGACGGCCAGTACATAAAAGACAACGAGATCAACATCGGGGCGCTCAAACACTACCTTGAAGCCATGGAGATCCAGAAAAAGGCCAATCGGGCGGCAGCGATCTTCGGCGGCAAGTTCCCTCACGCCACCGGGATCTTTCCCGGCGGTTGCTCCCAGACGCCGACCATTGACCTCATCTCCGCATACCAGTCCCTGCTCGAGGAGGTCAGGGACTTTATCCATCAAAAGTATATCCCCGACCTCCTAGCCGTTGCCCAGACCTTCCCGGACTACTGGCACATCGGCCAAAGCCGCGGCGGATTCATGTCCTTCGGCCTCCTACCCTTGGGGCCAGGCAAGGACAGCCGGCGGCTGCTGGCCCCAGGCGTTGTCGTGGACGGCAAAGTCAAACCCGTCGATTTCGCCTTGATCACGGAGGATGTCAAGTACGCCCGCTACTCGTCGGCCAGCGGCCTCAAGGTCAGTGAGGGGGAGCTCATCCCTGCCCCTGACAAAACCGAGGCCTACTCCTGGGTCAAGGCCCCGCGCTATAACGGCCAGATGGTCGAGGTCGGAGCGACGGCCAGAATCCTCGCCGACTATCTCCAGGGTAACAACCAGCAGGTCAAGGAGCTGGTCGACCGCTTTGCCGGTATGGCCGGGGTCAGCACCAAGGAATTGAATTCGGTGCTTGGCCGTCACCTCTGCCGGGCGATAAGCGCGGTGGTCATCGCCGATTTCCTCCTTGCTGAAACCGAAAGGATCGAACCAGACGGCCTGTCCGCCCTCGAGCTGGAGATCCCGGCCAGCGGCGAGGGCTTCGGCGCCACCGAGGCCTCGCGCGGCGCCCTCTTGCACTATATCCGCCTGCAGGACCACAAAATCGAGAAATACGAATGCGTGGTGCCGACAACTTGGAACTGTTCCCCCCGTGACGACAAGGGGACCCCCGGGGCGATGGAGTCGGCGCTGATTGGCACCAAGGTGGCGAATCCGGCCGTGCAGATCGAATCGGTCCGGATCATCCACTCCTTTGATCCCTGCCTGGCCTGCGCCGTTCACTAAAAATGAGGTTCCCGCAATGATGAACCGACGTCAATTCCTGACCATGGCCGCCGGCATAAGCGCCGCCTTCGGCGTGACCAACCTCCCCGAGCCCGTTGCCGCAGCGCTGAAGCAGATCGACCCCCAGGCCATCCCCAAACTGCTCTACCTCCAGGGGCAGTCCTGCTCGGGGTGCTCCATCTCGCTGCTCCAGGCCCAGTCGCCATCGCCGCTCACCCTGATCACCCGGTATTCGCAACTGGCCTTTCATGCCGATCTGTCAGCGACCAGCGGTTCCCAAGCCATGAACCTCATCGAACGGTTCATCAATGGCGAGGCGGGACCGTATATCCTGGTCCTGGAAGGGGCGATTCCAGAGAAGATGCCCTCGGCCTGCATGATTGGCGACAAGTCTCTGGCAAGAATCCTCGAAACGGCAGCCAGGACCATGGATGCCGCCGTCGCCATTGGCGCCTGCGCCTGTGATGGTGGAATCCCCGGGGCGGAGGGGAACTTGTCCGGGGCCATCGGCCTGCCGGAATTCTTCTCCCAACGCAAGATCGAAAAGCCCGTAATTCAAATCCGTGGCTGCTCCGTCCACCCGGACTGGGTATGGCAGACCGTTGTCCACTTGGTAAAAATCGGCATGCCTAAACTGACCGCGACCGGCTCCCCCCACCTCTTCTTCAGCCACAGCATCCACGAAACCTGCCCCCGCTATCATGATTTCCAACAGGAAATCTTCGCGGCAAAATTGGGAGACCGGGGCTGCCTCTTTCAACTTGGTTGCCTGGGCCCGCAGACAAAAGCCGACTGTTCCAGCCGTTGGTGGAACAGCGGGCAGACCTGGTGCATCGACGCCAGTGCTCCCTGCATCGGTTGCGCCTCACCCCTCTTTGCCCGGCAGAAGAACATGCCGTTTTATCGCATGAAAAAAAAGAAGGGGTGACCATGCGATGAACGCGGACACCACCTTTCCCAATCAAAACGGCAAGAACTCCCACAAGTTCCCGACACTGCCCCCTGTTCAGGAGGACTTACAACCATGACCAAATCTCTGCTCTGCTGCCGGTCAATGACCATTAAGCTGGTTGTTGCCGTTGTCTTGACCCTGCTGGCCGCGCTCCTTACCGGCACGGTGCTGCTAAACAACTATGTCCGCCATGAGATGACCAGCGCCTATATGAATTCCGTCAATAACCTTGCCCAGTCCCTCCAGCAAGGGGTCAAGGACTCCTTGGAGCGCGGACAGATGAAAAATTTCCAAAAGCTTCTCCTGCGCCAGAAGGACATCCGCGGGGTGCTGGACGTCTCGTTGTACGACCGCGAGTTCCGGGGCAACCTCTCTTCCTCCGGGGACTCCATCAAGGGACAAACCCTTCCAGACGCCATACAGAAGGAGTTGCTGGCCCGCAAAGAACCGCTGATCAAGATTAGCCCGGAGGCGATCCGGATCTACACCCCGCAGATCGTCACACCAGACTGCCTGCGCTGTCACCCCTCATGGCTGGAGAATGAACAGGGTGGCATGATTGCCCTCACCTTCGACTTAAGTCCGCTGAACCAGGCCCTGAGCAAACAAAAGCTGATGCTGACCGTGGGATGCCTTGCTCTGATCGTCACTGTCAGCGTCATCATCACCATCCTGGCCCGCTCACTCACCATGCCGGTGGTGCAAATGACCAAGGCCATGGCGCGCCTGGCTGACGGCGATCTCAGCGTCGAAGTGCCGGCCCGGGACAGGACGGATGAAATCGGGGAGATGGCCGCCGCAGTCCAGGTCTTCAAAAACAACGCATTAGACCGGCAGCGCCTGGCTGAAGAAAAATCGGCTGCAAAGCAGCGGGCCGCCCAGGAGAAATCCGCCCTCATGCAGCAGCTGGCCGCTGATTTTGAAGCCAATATCGGCGGCCTCATCAGCGGTGTGAGCGCTGCCATCGTCCAGTTGGAATCGAGCGCCAAAAAGATGGCGGATAACGCCTCCCAGACCAAGACGAAATCCGACTCCGTGGCCATGTCGGCGGCCAACACCTCGGCCAATGTCATGACCGTTGCCTCCGCCACCGAAGAGTTGTCCAGTTCGGTGGGAGAAATCAGCCGCCAAGTCGCCCAATCGGCCGGCGTTGCCCGCCATGCGGTACAAAAAGCAAGTCATACCAACCAGATGGTCGGCAGCCTGGCAAATGCGTCACAAAAAATCGGCGAGGTGGTCAAGCTAATTACCGATATTGCCGGCCAGACCAAACTGCTGGCCTTAAACGCCACCATCGAGGCCGCCAGGGCCGGAGAGGTAGGCAAGGGCTTTGCGGTGGTGGCCAACGAAGTCAAGGAGTTGGCCAAGCAAACCACCGCTGCCACCAAGGAGATCAGCGATCAGATCGCCGGCATCCAAGGGGCGACCAACGAGGCCGTCGAGGCAATCCGCGACATCGGCACCACCATCGGCGAGATCGACGAGATCTCTACCAGCATCGCCGCTGCGGTGGAGGAACAGGGCGTAGTCACCCTGGACATCGCCCAGAATACCCAGCAGGCGGCAAACGGGGCCAGGGCGGTATCCGGAGACATCGCCGTCGTCGCTGCCGCCGCCGAAGAGACCGGGGTTACCGCCGGCCATGTCTTGGACGCCGCCTCAGATCTCAGTCAAAAGGCCAACGCCCTGCGTCATGACGTTACCCTCTTCCTTGAGACCATCAGGTCGTCCTAGCCGGAGTTCAGCATGGCATTCATCGACGACGACGAAACCCTGCAGGCCTTCAAGGAAGAGTCCCACGAACATCTGGACGGCATCGAGAGCGACCTCCTGGCCATTGAGGAGGCTGGGGCAGACATTGATCTCGATCTGGTCAACAAGGTGTTCCGGGCCATGCATTCCATCAAGGGCGGGGCCGGATTCCTGGGGCTCAATGCGGTCAAGACCCTGGCCCATGCCGCCGAAGACCTGCTGAACAAGATCCGTAACAAGGAGCTCGTTCCCACCGCCCCGGTAATCAGCAGCCTCCTGGACGCGGCGGACCTGGTCAACCGTCTGCTCAACCAGCCGAAAGGGGCCGTCGAGCTCGACATATCCGGCCCCCTTGCCGCACTGAACGCTATCCTCTCACCCTCGTCGGCACAAACGCCACAACCTGCCACGTCGAACTCGGCCATCACATCCGCCAACGCAGCTCCGTGGCAGGCCCTGCTGAAAGCGCATAGTGCGGAAATGGCTGACAACCGCCTGGGTGGACTGGGCATCTTCGTCCTCGACTGCACCAAGAGCAGCGAGGAAGGCGCATACGATGTTACGGCCCTTCAGAGCACCCTCGGCAGTATCGGCCAAATCATAGGCGCCCAAGTCGGCGACAGCCTAACCGACACCATCGAGCCCCAGGCCGCCGCAGCCCAGCAAACCGTCTATCTTCTCTTCGCGACCATGATGGACAAGGACATGCTCGCCTCCTTTGCCGGCCTGCCCATGGCGCTGATCCACCAAGTGCCGGAACAGGAGGAGGTAGCACCAGCGCCGCCCGTGACCAAAGCCCCAGCGGTTGAGACGGCCTCCACGCCGGCTCCGCCAGGCAAAGAATCCCCGCCGCCAGCGCCAGCCGCCAAGGCCATGGCGGCAGACAGCCCGGAACAGGTAAAGACTGGGGCAGACAGCAGCCTCCGGGTCAATGTCAAAATCCTTGACAACCTGATGACCCTGGCCGGAGAGCTGGTGCTGACCCGCAATCAATTTCTGCAAATCGTCCACTCCTCCCGACAGCAAGACTTCGACGCCGTCTCCCAACGCCTCGACCTGGTCACCTCCGAGCTGCAAGAGGCGATCATGTCCACCCGCATGCAGCCGGTGGGCAATGTCTTCAATAAATTCAAACGGGTAGTCCGGGATCTGGCCCAAAAACTGGGAAAGGAGATCGACCTGGTCTTGGAAGGCGGCGAGGTCGAGATGGACAAGACCATCATCGAGGCCCTGGCCGACCCGCTGACCCATCTGGTCCGTAACTCCGTTGACCACGGCATCGAAATGCCGGACAAGCGCGCCGCAGCCGGCAAACCCACCACCGGCACCCTACAGCTCAAGGCCTTTCACGAGGGCGGCCAGGTGATCATCGAAATCGTCGATGACGGTGGCGGCATCGACACGGCCCGGATCAAGGAGAAGGTCCTCAGCATGGGACTCCACGACAAATCCCAGGTCGATGCCATGCAGGAACATGAGCTGTTGCGCCTCATCTTCCTCCCCGGTCTCTCCACGGCCAAGGAGGTGACCGAGGTGTCCGGCCGGGGCGTGGGCATGGATGTGGTGCACGCCAACCTGTCAAAAATCGGCGGCGTCTTCGACATCGCGAGCAAGATCGGCAATGGCACCACCATCACCATCAAACTCCCTTTGACCTTGGCCATCATCCCCAGCCTGATCGTCAGCGCCGCCACAGAACGGTACGCCATTCCCCAGGTCAACATGGTCGAGCTGGTCCGGGTGCCGGCGGCTAAGGTAAAAGAGAGGATCGAGAAGGTTGGCGAGGCGTTGGTGATCAGACTGCGCGGTGAACTCCTGCCCCTCATCAGCCTGACCGAGGCACTGAACATCGATAAACGCCACTACCGTGATTCGGAAGGCCAACAGATACAACCCTGCCGGCGGCACCGGATCGAAGACCGCCGCAGTGCCACCACCAACCCGGAGGCGAGCCCCGGCAGGTCAGACTCCGCCCAGTCCGAAGCGGTAAGCGCCCCCGATGACCAACAGGACCAACGTAGCGGCGCCGACCGCCGTTCGAGCCCACAAAGCGCTGTCAATATCCTCGTCGTATCGGTGGGGAAATTCCATTACGGCCTGATTGTCGACAAGCTTCTTGACTCGGAAGAGATCGTGGTCAAACCTCTGGGCTCCCACCTGCGCAAGTGTCAGGTCTATGCCGGAGCGACCATCCAGGGCGATGGCAGAGTTGCCCTGATTCTCGATGTGGTCGGGATCAGCAAGGTCATGAATCTTTCTTCGGTCTCCGACCGGGTTCGCGGAAAAGGGCAGCAGGAGGCCGAGCTGATCAGCCAGGACGCCCAGAGTCTCCTCCTGGTCCGCAACTCACCCCACGAGCAGCTGGCCATCCCCCTTAACTTGGTTTCTCGCATCGAAAAAATCCGCACTGACCAGATAGAGATTACCGGCGGCAGAAGGAATATGCAGTATCGAGGCGCCGCCCTGCCCCTCTTTGCCATTGATGAGGCCGCAGCCGTTGCCCCCCTAAAGGATAACGCCGACCACGTCCATGTGGTGGTCTTTCCGTTTGGCGGACGTGAGGTGGGGATCATGGTTACGCAAATCATCGACATCATCACCGTCGCCGTGGCCATTGACGACACCACCCACAAGCAGCCAGGGATCATGGGTTCGGCCATCATCATGCAACAGATCACCATGCTGGTCGACCTCTTCGGGGTCGTAGCCACCGTCATGCCGGACTGGGTCCGGCACACCAAACTCGGCAACGATTACGGCAAGGGCCACCATATTCTGGTGGTGGAAGATTCGCCATTTTTCAACCGCCAGATTTGCGGGTTCGTCGCTGATGCGGGCTTTACGGTGTCCAGCGCCACCGACGGGGTCGAAGGGCTGGCCATTCTCGAACGGGAAGCAATCGATCTCATCCTCACCGATATTGAAATGCCCAATATGGATGGGCTGGAATTCACCGCCCGGGTCCGGGCTGATGCCCGGTGGTCAGCTCTGCCCATCATCGCCGTAACCTCACTCAGCGGCGAGGCAGCCGAGAAACGTGGCCTGAAGGCTGGGGTCAACGAGTACATGGTCAAACTGGACCGCGAAAAAGTCATCAGCGCCATCAACCGCCACCTCAACCTCTAATTACGACTAGCAACCACCATGCCCTTATCCCATAGCGCCAAGAACACCACCCGCAGGTTGGCCCTGTTTGAGACGGGGGATCTCCTTTGCGGTCTCGACATCTCCCATGTCCAAGAGATCAATAAAAATATTGCCGTGACCGTTGTTCATCGCGCCCCCGACTATGTGCGCGGGGTAATTAACCTGCGCGGGGAGATCGTCACCGTGGTTGATCTGCGGGTAAAGTTTGCGATTGCCCCCTCGCCGCAGGGGGAAGAGTCCCAGATTGTCATCGTCAGGCAGGGTGACGAGAATATCGGCTTGATGGTGGACTCGGTCAGCGATGTGGTGATGGCCGACGAGAAAGACATTGAACCGCCGCCGTCGAACCTAGCCGGGGTCACAGGCCGCTTCTTCATCGGCATCTACAAACTTGAACACAGCTTAGTAGCCATCCTGAATATCGATGAGCTTCTGGCCAGAGAATACGAATAACCGTCATACTCATACGGGGGACACAGATGTCGGTACGCACGAAACTCCTTACGGCCCTTTCCGCCACCGCCTTGCTTGCCGCAGGCCTGGTGGCAGTCTCTTTTTGTGACGCCAGCTCCCCAATCCTCCAGTGGGCGGCGTCTCTGGGGATAGGGCTGGGCCTGGCCTGGGCCTTTGCCCTGACGCTGTCTCTAACCGCTGAACTGCGGCGATTAGGCACTGCCTGCCGAGAGACCCTAGCCCCGCATCGCACCGCCGCAACGACAGGCCCTGCGGATGAGGACGATTTGGCCGCCATTGATGCTGCCCTGAGGCATAATGCCGCACACTTCCAGGAGTTTAGCGCCCGCCTCACACAAGAGCTAGGCCGTCTGATGGCACAAAGCTCCCACCTGTCGGCACTGGTGGGGCGCTCAGCAGAGAGGGGCCAAGCCGCATCGGCAACAACGTCCTCCGCCGGGGCCATGATCAAGAGTCTAACGATTGAAGCCGCCGCCAGCGCCGACCGCATGAGTGACTTGCACACAAGCATGGACAGAGCAACCGCCACCGCCAGCGAGTCGTCAACGCAACTCGGCATGATCCTTGGCGCCACCGAAGCAATGAACTCGACGATTACGAATATCGCCATCAACGCCGAGAAGGCTCGAGCCGTGGCAGGGACTGCGGTGGCCAATGTCAACGCCGCCTCAAACCGGGTGGATGAACTGGGGGCCGCTGCCCTGGAAATCAACAAGGTGACGGATGTCATCGTCGAGATTGCCGAACAGACAAAATTGCTGGCCCTCAATGCCACCATCGAGGCTGCCCGGGCCGGTGAGGCGGGAAAAGGCTTCGCCGTCGTCGCCAACGAAGTCAAAGAACTTGCCTTACAAACCAATAATGCTATTGCCGAGATCAGGAATAAAGTCGAAGCGATGCAACACTCGACCGACAACACTATCACAGAGATCGGGACCATCAATCAAACCATCAAGGCCGTGAATGAAATCGTGGTCACCATCGCTGGCGCTGTGGAAGAACAGTCAATCCCCACTAAAGACATAATCAAACAACTGAACCAAGGAATGAGCGCCATCAATGGCATCAGAGAAGCGGCAAGTGCCGCCGCAGCAAACACGCAGGAAACAGCCAACGCTATCACGAAAATAGCGGCCTCATCCTTGGCCCTCGCGGAAACACTCACCACCTCCTCGCCCCAGGATAAAGAACTATCCACGCTGTTGACCGCCATTCACCAGCAGTCCGTCGAACTACAGGCAACCTGTAAAGGGCTGCTCGCCCAAATAGATCAAACGCAGCGTTAAGCGTTCAGTGAGGGCGGGGCAAGACTACCCCCGTACCTTTTGAAAATAGGCCGTATTGCAGCTCTCGTTTCTGAGGAAGCGGTCACTGACACCAAACAATGACTCCGTGGCGCCGATAATCAAAATTCCTTCCGGACGAAGGCTCGCGCTAAGCATGTCAAAGAGCCGCTGCTTATTCTCCTGATTGAAGTAAATTGCCACGTTCCTGCACAAGATAAGGTCATACACGCCTCTACTCTCGGGCGGACCGAGCAGATTACTCTTGGCAAATACCGCCAAGGCCTGGAGGTCGGCCCTGACCTTCAGAAATTCCCCATGCGGTTCGAAATATTTCTCCCGTAAGACAGGGGGCACCCCTCGCTCCACCTCATAACTGGTATACAATCCCTGCCTGGCCTTCTTGATAGCAGCCTCCGAGATATCAGTCCCGGTGATAGTGATGTGCCATCTCTTTATATCACTGCCCAAGAGTTCGGCGATGATCATGGCGATGGAGTAAACCTCTTGTCCGGTGGAGCAGGCGGCGCTCCAGATCTGCAACCTGGGCAGGTTTTCCCCTTTCCCGCCTTGCCGCCCGCCGATGATCTCTGGCAGGATCTTGCCTTGCAAGAGGTCAAAGGGCCGCTGGTCACGGAAAAACGAAGTTTCGTGGGTGGAGATGGCATCCACAACCCGAGCCACCCACTCTTCCGAGCGATGCCCTCCATAAAAAAAATCTGTAAAACTCTTGGCCCCATACTCGTCCAACAAGGGCGCTAATCGGCTTTCCAGCAGATACGCCTTGGTGTTGTTCAAAACGATGCCAGTACGACCATGAATGAAATCGGCGAACAAAAGCAACTCTGCGGGGGTGATGGCGATCATTGCACCCTTCTCATGATCTCGGCAGCGATGTCAGACAGTGGCAGTACCAAATCAACGACCCCAGCCTTCACCGCCTCCTGAGGCATACCGTATACGACGCAGCTTGCCTGGTCCTGGGCAATGACCTGCGCTCCCTGCCGCTTCATCAACCGCAAGCCCAATGTGCCATCACAGCCCATACCAGTCATAATGATACCGAGGGCGTGGCCCTTAAACACCGAGGCGACGGAGCGAAACAAATAATCCACCGCTGGTTGGCAGTGATTCTCTGGCGGGTCGTCGGTAATCTCCAGGGCATACGAAGACGGCCCCTGCCCTGAAGCGACCCGCATCTGTCTACCGCCTGGGGCAATATAGGCAGTTGCCGCCTGCAACGGCTGCCCGGACTTACCCTCCTCGACGTGGATGGCGCACTTGCTGTCGAGTGTTTCGGCAAAGACGCCGGTAAAGAGTTTGGGCATATGCTGCACGATGACGATTGGCACCGGAAAATCAGCTGGCAAGCGGGGGAGAAGCTCGGTTAAGGCGTTGGGGCCTCCTGTTGAAATACCAATAGCCACAATATCCACCCGTCTGAGGGGAGAGGGAGCGGCTGGAGAATTAGGCGCCGGCACGACACTCTTTGCCACAACCTCGGGTACCAGGCCATGAATAGTCTGGCGCAAAATTTTTTGCGTCATGAGGGCATGAATGATGGGACGAAACTTACCGAGCAGCATCTCAAAGCTCTGCTGCGGCTCACCCCCATCAGGCTTGGTGATAAAATCATAGGCCCCCAACTGCAAAGCCTCCAGGGTAACGGCAGCCCCTTGCCGGGTATGGGAGCTGACCATCAGCACCCAAGGTTTGGCCTTCCCCTTAAGCTCCTGCAGTTTTCGCAAAGTGGCAAGACCATCCATGACCGGCATTTCCACATCGAGCGTAATCAGATCCGGAGTCAACTCCATGACCTTCTCGAGGGCAACGCCCCCATGAATCGCCGTGCCGACCACTTCCACTCCGGGAATAGCGGTCAGAATCTCGGAGACAATAGTCCGATAGAGGATGGTGTCATCGACAACAAGCACCCGGAATGGCTGCTGAGACATAGTTTTCTGATCCCGTGTAGGCAGTGGCTCCCCTGACGAAAGAGACCCAATAGATTTGGCTCCGGAGCGAGGCTCAGTTCCCGCAACAGTCCAGAACACGTCAGTGACACTGATTTTGAGAGAAGAGCGAGCTTGACTTCCCTGTCACCTTCCCCCTATGATACAAATATAAAATCTGCCGTTTCCAGGCATGATAGCAGTTCGCAGCAACAATACCGCCCTTGAACACCCAGCGGCAGGCGATGACGAAAGTTGCCGCCAGCACTGCGCACCGCAGACAAAACCGATGAGTCGCCGCCACTGATGTGTCTCGGGACGAGTTCATCGCCCCCGAGAGGAACGCGGGTATCGGCTCAAATACGAACTGGAATGACTTCCACTGCAAAGGGAGACAACAGACATGAGATTCTTAGTCGTCGACGACTTCGACACCATGATACGAATCATCAAGAATGTCCTGGGAGAGTTGGGATATGAAAATGTTATCACAGCCCGGAACGGGGAACAAGCATATCAAATCCTCACGAAGGAAAAAATCGACTTCATTATTTCAGACTGGAACATGCCGGTGATGACCGGCATCGAACTCCTGAAGAAAGTAAAAGGCACACCAGATTTTGCGCATATCCCCTTCCTGATGGTGACAGCCGAAGCTGAAAAAGAACATATTGTCGAAGCCATTCAAGCCAAGGTTGACCAATACATCATCAAACCGTTCAATCAAGAAATGCTCGCCCAAAAAATCGCTTTCGCCTTGCACAAAAAAGAAAAGTAACTCTGCCAGAATCCAGACAAAAAGAGGCGCATCATAGCGAAGGCGGAGCCCGCAACTGCTCACGCCTCATAGCCTAATCCCAAGTCCTGATTTCCGAATTCTAGCAGAGCCACCTCATCTCTTCCCGCCACCATTTAAAACCGGTCGACCCGCACCACCTCATCAAGGGGCAACTGCCCGCCCCGGGGCCATGCTTCTTGAGTTGCCTTGCCGATAGCCACAAACATGGTGATAACGTGATCAGCCGGCAGGTTGATCAGCTTACCCACCGCATCGAAGTCAAAACCGTCCATGGGGCAGGAGTCGTAGCCCATGGCCTTGGCGGTCAGCATCAGGGTCTGGGCCGCCATACCGCAGGAACGCATGGCCTCGTCGCGCTGCACCTGGTCCTTGCCGCGGTAATACTGGTCGATGGCCGGCAGCAAAAACTCCTGAACGGCCGGGATGGCGTTGCGCCAGTAGCGGACCGGCTCTTTTTCCCAACTCTTCAAGTCGGCACAAAGGACGATGAACAGCGAGGCATCGGTCACTTGAGCCTGGCCCCAGGCCGCCTCCCTGATCTGCTGGCGCAAGGCCGGGTCCTTGACCACCAGGAAACGCCAGTTCTGGATATTGAATGCAGTGGGCGACAGCAGAGCCAGAGACAAAATCCGCCGCTCCTCGTCCGCCGTCATTGTGTGGGTGGCATCGAAATGCTTGACTGCCCGCCTGGTCTCAATACTGGTGATTGTCTCCATGACTGCCTCCTGAGTTAAAAAACTTTAGGAACTATCCAGTAGTCAGAATTCAGGCGTCAGAATCCAGCGAATGGCAGACTCTCCCGCCGATGGAGGGGCGAACGGCCTCATCCCCCCTCGGCGTGCCGCACCCGCACGGCACAAGATCAGCCTGCGCGCCCTTCCCCTGACTGTTGAATCCTCTCTTCCGAGTCCTGTCCGTCCTTAGGCGTCAAACTCCTCATCGTCGTCATAGCCCATCATGTCGTTGGCCAGATCCAGAAACACCCCCAGCGACTTGCTCAGATTCTTGACGATCTTGCTGTAGGTCAGCTTCTCTTCCGCAGTCTTGGCCTTGGCCATGGCCTTCAATGCCGCGTTCAACTCAGCGGCCATGCCGTCCATGATATTCTCTGCGTCCATGCTCCCTCTCCTTTGTGATATGCGAAGACGGGGAGGCCCCGATGGCCAGGCCCGCGCTTCCACGTTTCAGTTCTTGTTCGCCCCGGCCCCGTTGTCCTCGCTGGCTGGGGACTCCTTCTCTGGCGAGGCGGCGCCATCGCCACTGCCGCTCGAGTCCATCCCGGGCAAGGAAAGCGGCATACTCTCCTTGTCTACCTCCTTGTCCACCAGGGGCACGATCCGCCGCAACACCCGGCCGCCAGCCCGCTTGCCCTTGGCCGCCACCCCCTTGACCAGGTAGTCGTTAAAGATCACCTCCATGGAGTTGACCTTGGCCCGGGCCGTGGGCACGAAATAGATCCGCACCCGAGACCCCTCTCCGGTGGCCAGATACTGGATACGGGACTTGGGGTCGTCGGGGAACAGGCGGTACTCCTTGTCCAGAATAAACTTGGGCATGGGGAAGCGCTTGATGTAGGAGAGGTTCTCGGTGCCGTCCCGGTAGATGACATTGAAGATGAGCTTCTCGTCGTCCTTGCCAACATGGACCAGGTCCGGTCCTACAAAGAGCTTGTCCACGCCGTTGATCACCTTATACATCCCGTCGCGGAAGATGAGGAGGAACTTGTCGTACTCGGAGCAGGCAAAGGAGTTCTCGGGCTCGGCCTTGACCTGATAGCCCAAGAAACCCGTCTTGGGGTCATAGCCGCAGGTCAGGTTGGACAAGGCAACCGCCTTGGCCTCCACCTCGCTGAAGGTGGCAAGCTCGGTGCGGCGCGGGTAATTGTCGCCATACTTTTTGAGCAGACCATCCAGGTAGCCGATGGTGTATTTGACCATGTCCTTCAAGTGGCGCTCCACCTGGGCCGCCTCCTTCCTCAGACCGTCGATCTCCTGCTGTTTTTTCGTGATGTCGTAGCGCGAGATCCGCTTGATCCGGATCTCCAAGAGCCGCTCGATATCTTCTTTCGTCACCGGCCGCAGCAGACGGTCGGCAAAGGGGAGGAGCGAGTTGTCGACGGTTGCGACCACCAGCTCATAGCTCGGACACTCCTCGATCTCCTTGTACAGCCGTTCCTCGATGAAGATCTGCTCCAAAAGCGCGGCGTGGAGCTTTTCCCGCAATCGATCGAGGTCGATGGTCAGCTCCTTCTCCAGGTCCGCCACCAGCTTCCCGGTGTTGTAGCGCAGGACCTGGTCCACGTCCATCACCACCGGCTGATTGTCCTTGATCACCGTAAGATTGGGGCTGATCGAGACCTCGCAATCGGTGAAGGCGTAGAGGGCGCTGATGGTGTCGGCGGCGTAGATGCCCCGGGCCAGCTTGATTTCGATCTCCACGTTTTCGGCGGTGTAGTCGTTGATCGAGACAATCTTCAGCTTCCCGGCCCGCACCGCCTTCTCAATGCTCTCAACCAGCGAAGTGGTGGTCGTGGTGTACGGCACCTCGCGGATGGTGATGGTCTTCTCGTTGACCTCCTCGATCCGGGCCCGGCACTTCAGGCGGCCATTCCCCCGGTCGTAATGGCTGACATCAAGGAGCCCCCCCTGGGGAAAGTCGGGAAAGATTTCGAAGGGCTCGTTACGCAGGATCTGCTTCTGGGCGGTGAGCAGCTCGACAAAGTTGTGGGGCATGATCTTGGTGGCCATGCCTACGGCGATGCCGTCCGCCCCTTGCAGCAGGAGCAGCGGAATCTTGGCCGGAAGCACTACCGGCTCCTGCATCCGGCCGTCGTAGGAGTCGGTAAAGTCGGTCAGGTCCTTGTTGAACATCACCTCGAGGGCCAAAGGCGACAGGCGGCACTCGATGTACCGGGCGGCCGAGGCGCTGTCGCCGGTCAGGGTATTGCCGAAATTGCCCTGCTGGTCGATCAGAAAACCCTTGTTGGACAGGTTGACCAGGGCGGCGAAGATCGAGGCGTCGCCGTGGGGGTGGAGCTTCATTGCCTCGCCCACCACGTTGGCCACCTTGTTGAAGCGGCCGTCGTCCATGTTCTTCAAGGTCTGCATGATCCGCCGCTGCACCGGCTTCAATCCGTCGGCCACATGAGGGATGGCCCGCTCCTTGACCACATAGGAGGTGTATTCCAGAAAATTGGTATCAAACAGCTGATGAAGCGCGCCGTAATCCGAATCGATCATTGTTGCTCTTCCTTATCTTGTCACGCCTCGACCAGGTACTCGGCCAGCTTGCCCATGATATAGTCCTTCCGTTCCGGGGTGTTCTTGCCCATGTAGAAGGTCAGGATCTCGGGCACCTCACTCAAGGTGTCGATCTGCACCTGCTGCAGGCGCATGGTGTCGCCGATGAACTGCTTGAACTCTTTGGGCGAGATCTCGCCCAGGCCCTTGAAACGGGTGATCTCGACCCGTTTCTTCACCTTGCCGCTGCCGGCCAGCCGCTTTTCCGCCTTCTTCTTCTCCTCCTCGGAGTAGCAATAGACGGTCTCGTCCTTGTCCCGCACCCGGAAGATCGGAGTCTCCAGGATATAGATGTGGCCGCGCTTGACCAGGCTCTCGAAGTAGTGGAGGAAGAAGGTGAGGATCAGGTTGCGGATATGGAGGCCATCGACATCGGCGTCGGTGGCCAGGATGACCTTGTCGAAACGCAAGCCCCCCACCGACTCTTCGATGTTCAAGGCCTGCATCAGGTTGTACATCTCTTCGTTCTTGTAGAGCAGGGTCATGGACTGGGCATAGACGTTCATCGGCTTGCCCTTGAGCGAAAAGACGGCCTGAGTCATCGGATCGCGGGCGGTGACGATGGAGCCGGAGGCGGACTGGCCCTCGGTGATGAAGATCATGTTCTCCCGGCCCGGCGGCGACGGGTGTTCGCGGCTCGGATGGTACTTGCAGTCTTTCAACTGCGGCACCTTGATCGCCACCTTCTTGGCCTTGGCCTTGGCCTCCTTACGCACATCCTGGAGGTCCTTCCTGATCTTGGCGTTCTGCTGGATCTTGTCTAAGATCAATTCCGCCATGTCGGTGTGCTTGTAGAGATACTCGCAGACCACATCGCGGATCTTGGTGACAATGCCGCCCCGGATATCGGTGTTGCCGAGTTTGTTCTTGGTCTGGGACTCGAAGATCGGGTCCTTGATCTTGACGGCGATGGCACCGACGATGCCGTCGCGGACATCCTCGCCCATGAACTTCTTGCCTGAGAACTCGTTGACCCCCTTCAGGATCCCTTCCCGGAAGGCCGAGAGGTGGGTGCCGCCCTCGTTGGTGTAGGTGCCGTTGACGAAGGAAAAATAATTCTCGCCGTAACCATCGGTGTGGGAGAAGGTAAACTCCAGGGTCTCATCCTTGTAGTGGATGAAGTCGTAGAGCTGGGTGCCCTTGATCTCGTTGTTCAACAGGTCAAGGAGGCCGTTAGTGGAGAAGAAGCACTCCTCGCCGAAATAGAGCTTGAGCCCGGCGTTGAGATAGGCGTAACGCCAGAGCCGTTTACGGATGAACTCCAGATGAAAGGCAAAGCCCTCAAACAGCTCCGGGTCGGGCACGAATTCGATCAGGGTGCCGTCTTTTTCACTGCTCGCGCCGCTGTCCTGGCTCTGGAGCTTGCCCTGGCAGAAACGGGCCGCGGCGAACTGCCCCTCCCGAAACGAGGTGACCACAAAATCACTGGCCAGGGCGTTGACCGCCTTGGTACCAACCCCGTTCAGGCCCACGGAGAATTGAAAGACATCGGTGTTGTACTTGGCGCCGGTATTGATCACCGAGACGCACTCCACCACCTTACCCAGGGGGATGCCCCGGCCATAGTCGCGGACCCGCACCCGGTTGTCGTCGTCAATGCTGATCTCGACCCGCTTGCCCACCCCCATGATGAACTCGTCCACCGCGTTGTCGATGATCTCTTTGAGCAGGATGTATATGCCGTCGTCAGGGTGGGAGCCGTTGCCGAGCCGGCCGATATACATCCCCGGCCGCAAACGGATATGCTCCAGGGAACTCAGGGTCTTGATCTTGGATTCATCGTAGGTCGAAGCAGTGTTCATGAACGGTCACGGGACAGGCTGGATGAAGATTACGTTAAGGAAACAAAGAGATGAGGCCCTGACGGAAAGGCAGAAAGGCATGACTCCACACTCCCGGCGCACAAGGGCTTCCGTTTCTATATCGTGCTTTTCCGGGGGCCGCAATCATTTTTCACGGCCCGACAATTTGGTTTGACCGCGACAGCAAGGTATTGTATTTTTTTGCGGCTATCAACATTGACTGTTTCAGCGAACTACCATCAAGCGGAGAACCAATGGCACGCAATCTCAATGAAATGTTCAATCAGGAGGCATTAACCGCCCTCTTTCCGTCGACACGGAGCAATGATTTTTTTGAGGCCCTGTTCGGCGATGCCTCGGAAGGGGCCTACGACATCGCCCTCAACTTTGCCGGTGCCCCCGACAGCCACACCTATCACTTTGAGCTGCATCTCAAACAACGGCCTGGCTGCTGCCTGGCCTGCAACCTCACCTACGGCCTGCCGGAAGTCTTTTCCCGCCACCCGGTGATCAACATCAAGGGTCTGGTCGCCGCCATCGCCGGCAAACTGGGCATCGATGCCGAGAAAATCACCTGGCAGCTCAAGGCCACCAAGTCCATCTCCAAGGAACTCCACATCATCCCGCTGCAGCTCACCGTTGCCCCATAAGGCCTGATCAGACCCCGAGCAGCAGAGGCAGGTGCTCGAAATAACGCCCCACTTCCTGGGGCTGATGCGCGTCTGAGCCCACCACCAAAGGAATGCCGAGGGCCATTGCCTCCTTGATCAGCCACGGCGGGGGATATGGCTCCGCCCTTTTGTGGGCGAATCCGGAGGTATTGACCTCCAGGGCAATGCCGCGGTCCGCCAGCACTGCAAGGATGGCGGACATCTGGCCGCGGTGCTCAGAGTCAAAACAGATCTCCGGATGATGCCGGAGCGCAGCATCAAGGTGACAAAGCACCGTCACCGGCAGCTGGGTGATGGCCTCCCGCAGGCCTTCCAGGTAGGCGCGGAGGATCCCTGCCACTCCCAGCCTGGAGAATTCGTCCATATTCTCTTCCTTGCGGCTCAGCATATTGAGGTGCCGCCCGTCATAGCCCATAAAATGATACGACAGGCCTATCCGGTCCCATTCGTAGGTCCGTAAGAAGGCCTTTGTTTCGGCGAGCTGCTCCGGGTTATAGCCCACCTCCACTCCCAGACCGATCTCGATCTGCCCTTGATACTTACGCTGTAAGGCCCGGCCGGTGGCAAAATAGACCTCGAAATCGGCAGGGGTCAGCCAGGTGGTCTCGAAATAGCGGATACCAGCCTCAAAATGCTCCAGAAAGATGAGGCGGCTAAGGCCCTTGGCAATGGCGGCCAGGACGTAGTCCTCCATCTCCCCCACGGCATGGTGGCAATAGCGGGTGTGGACATGGCCATCGGTCTTCAAGTCAAGATTCATGATAGTGGCACCACGGTACGAAATTATAAAAAGAACGCCGGGTTGATGTCTGCGCTGCGGCAGGCGCATAACAAAACGCCTTTACCCGCAATCGTCAAGCCCTTAAAGTGCCTTCACAGGGAAAGAGGTCTCACCAAGCCCCTGCCAGCCCATCCATTTCCCCCCTGATCAACTTTATCCTTGCCTGATATGAATGCTTGAATTACTTTAATTTGATTTCCGTTTTCGCAGTATCAAGAAAACTTTCCAGGGCCGGAGGGATACGCCTGTACACGACCTTTCTTCGCCCGCTTCCACTGAACAGGACATAGCGACTGCCCTTGCGCCTCTGCGCCACGACACCAGAGCCAACAATCAATACGCCCGGACCAGCCCCAACCCCGACTCTATCACCCCATGAAACTCCTCTTTGATTTTTTTCCCATCCTGCTCTTTTTCCTGGCCTACAAGGTGTTTGACATCTACGTCGCCACCGGTGTGGCCATCGCCGCCACCTTTGCCCAGGTTGCCTATTCCTGGGTCAAGACCCGGACCGTGCCGCCCATGCAGCTGGTGACCCTGCTCATCATCACCATCTTTGGGGGCCTCACCCTCTACCTGCACGACGAGCAATTCATCAAGTGGAAGCCCACCGTCATCAACTGGCTCTTTGCCTGCGGGTTTCTGGCCAGCCACTTCGTCGGCGACAAGACCGTCATCGAGCGGATGATGGGGGCCAGCATCACCCTGCCCGAACCCGTATGGCGGCGGCTCAACCTGAGCTGGGTGACCTTCTTTGTGATCATGGGCAGCGCCAACCTCTATGTCATGAGCCACTTCGACCGTGACACCTGGGTCAACTTCAAACTATTCGGCATGCTCGGGATGACCTTCGTCTTCATGATCCTGCAATCCATCTACCTGTCCCGCCACCTGCAGGAATCAAGTCCCCAGCAATAAGCCATGCCCGCCAACCAACCCTCAGCAGAGCCGCTGGTCCAGATCTCCGACCTGTCGTATGCCTATAACAGCAACGGCGGCCGCCGCATCCTCGATGGCATCAACATGACCATCCCCCGGGGCAAGGTCGTGGCCATCATGGGCGGCAGCGGCTGCGGCAAGACCACCACCCTGCGCCTGATCGGCGGCCAATTGCGGCCCTTGCACGGCGAAGTACGGGTCGACGGCCAGGTGGTCCACCAGCTGAACAGAAACCAGCTTTACCTCCTGCGCCGGGAGATGGGGATGCTCTTTCAGTTCGGCGCCCTGTTCACCGACATCTCGGTCTTCGACAACGTCGCCTTCCCCATGCGTGAGCACACCAAACTTCCGGACGAGATGATCCGCGACCTGGTACTGATGAAACTCCACGCCGTGGGGCTCCGCGGCGCGGCCCACCTGATGCCCAACGAACTCTCGGGCGGTATGGCCCGCCGGGTGGCCCTGGCAAGGACCATCGCCCTCGACCCCAAGCTGATCATGTACGACGAGCCGTTTACCGGTCTCGACCCCATCTCCCTAAGCGTGGTCGGCCAGCTGATCCGCAAATTGAACGACGCCCTGGGCGCCAGCTCCATCGTGGTTACCCATGATGTCGCCTCGTCGCTCAAGATCGTCGACTACGTGTATTTCGTCTCCGAGGGCAGGATCGCCGCCGAAGGGACGCCGGAAGAGATTCAGAATTCAGCAATCCCTTTCGTCAAGCAATTCGTCCAAGCCGAGCCCGACGGCCCAGTGCCCTTTCACTACCCGGCCATGAATTACCGTGAGGAGCTGCTTGCCAGCCATGCCTAACGCCGATCTCATCCGGACTATCGGCCGCCAGGTCAACAACGGCATCTGGCGTCTTGGCTATGCGGCCCGCTTTGCGATGATCATGCTGCTGCAGTCGGGAATCGCCTTCCGCCGCTTTCACCTGACCATCAAGGAGGTCTACTTTACCGGCGTCTTGTCCCTGATCATCATCCTGGTCTCCGGCCTCTTCGTCGGCATGGTCCTGGGACTGCAAGGCTACAACACCTTGCAGCGCTACGGCTCCAGTGAATCGTTGGGGGTCCTGGTGGCCCTGGCTTTGGTCCGCGAACTGGGGCCGGTGATCTCGGGGCTCCTCTTCGCCAGCCGGGCAGGCTCTGCCGTGACCGCCGAGATCGGACTGATGAAGGCAACCGAGCAACTGAGCGCCATGGAGATGATGGCGGTGGATCCCATCGGCCGGGTGGTTGCCCCCCGGTTTTGGGGCGGGGTCATCGCCATGCCTCTCTTGGCCGCCCTGTTCTCGGCAGCCGGCATCTTTGGTGGTTACCTGGTGGGGGTGCAACTGATCGGCGTTGACGAGGGCTCGTTCTGGTCGCAGATGCAGTCCTCGGTGGATTTTCACGAAGATATCGTCAATGGTGTTATCAAGAGTGTAGTTTTTGGTATACTGGTTTCGATCATCGCCGTATTCGAAGGCTACGATTCCGTGCCCACCGCCGAGGGCGTCTCCAACGCCACAACACGAACCGTGGTCACCTCATCGCTGGTGATCCTGTTCGCCGATTTCATTTTGACCGCATTGATGTTCAGAGGAACCTGATGAGCAGGACAACACTTGATCTATGGGTAGGATTTTTCGTGACCATCGGCATTGCCGCCCTGGTCTTCCTGGCGCTTCGGGTCGGCAATCTGGGGGGGACCACCATTCGTAACTCCTACCAGCTGACCGCCCAATTTGACAATATCGGCAGTCTCAAGGTCCGGGCCCCGGTAAAGAGCTCGGGCGTCGTGGTCGGCCGGGTGAGCGCCATCGACTTCGAGCAGGAGACCTACACCGCCAGGGTAACCATGAGCCTCGACGGCCGCTATCAGTTCCCGAAAGACACCTTTGCCAAGATCCTGACCGCCGGGCTTCTGGGCGAACAGTACATCGGCCTGGCGGTCGGCGGCGATGAAACGATGCTGGCCGCTGGCAACACGATCGGCAAGACCCAATCGGCAATCGTGCTCGAAGAACTCATCAGCCAATTCATGTTCAACAAAGCCTCAGAGGGAGCCGCCCAATGATTGCACGCCAGCCCTACCTCCGCCTCATGGCCGTAGCCTTGCTGCTCGTCGTAACAAGCGGCTGCGCCGCCAGACAAAACGGAAACCCCCGTGACCCCTGGGAGGGATACAACCGCGCCGTCTTTTCCTTCAACGAAGGCCTGGACCGGGCGATCATCAAACCGGTGGCCAAGGGCTACGAGGCAGTGGTGCCGACCCCAATCAACACTATTATCACCAACTTCTTCAGCAATATTGGCGATGTCCTGACCGCGGTCAACAACCTGCTCCAGGGCAAGGTCCGGGACTCGGCCAGCGACTTCAGCCGGGTGGTCTTGAACAGCACCCTGGGCATCGGCGGCCTGATAGACGTGGCCACCGGCATGACCTTCGAAAAACACGATGAGGACTTTGGCCAGACCTTCGCCCGCTGGGGCTTTGGCAACGGGCCCTATTTCGTCCTGCCGCTGTTCGGACCGTCCACCATCCGCGACTCCTTCGGCCTGCTTGCCGACTGGCAGAGCGACCCGCTGACCTATGTCCGGCCCTATGTCCTCCGCGACAGCGTCACCGGGCTCCGCTTCATCGACACCCGCGCCGACCTGTTTTCGGCGGAGAAGGTGGTCGAGGCCGGGGCCATCGACAAGTACGCCTACCTACGCGACGCCTATTTCCAGCACCGCAACTACGTTATCTTCGACGGCATGCCGCCGCGCGAAGAGGAGTCCGAGTAATCTTCAAGTCAGAACCTAAAGGAACCCGCATGAAAAAACTGATTGCACTGCTGTTGGCCATCATGCTGACCGCCCCGGCATGGGCCACGGCCGGGTTGGGCCCGGAAGAACAGACCAAGGCCTTCGTCGACCAGGTCATCACCATCATCCGTAACGACCAGGACCTCCAGAGCAATGGCAAGACCGCCACTGCCACCGAGGCCATCGACCGCACGGTCCTGCAACCCCGCTTCAACTTCAGGCACATGACCTCGCTGGCCATGGGCAAGGAATGGCGCAAGGCCTCGCCGGAACAGCAGGAGACGCTGGTTAAGGAATTCAAGACCCTGATGGTGAAGACTTACTCCAGCGCCTTGACGGTCTACACCAACCCAGCGGTCACCTTCAAGAAATCCCGCTTTCAGCCGACCGACACCGAGGTCCAGATACGCACCCAGGTGCTCCAGCCCGGCCGGCAGCCGGCGGATATCGATTATGTGCTTGAAAAGTTGGGAGAGGAGTGGCAGGTGTTCGATGTGGTGGTGGCCGGAGTGAGCCTGGTGACCAACTACCGAGATTTCTTCACCCAGGAAGTGCGTAACGGCGGCATCGACGGCGCCATCAAGTCGTTGCAAACCAAGAACCAAGGCCCGCCGCCCCCGCCCGCGGTCACGCCATGATCGAAGGCAGCGCCAGCCCATACCGGGTGACCGTGGGGATGACCTACGAAACGGCGGCCGTGCTTCTAGAACGGGGCAAGGCCCTTCTGGGCAGGGGCGAGGAGGTGGCCTTTGACCTTGCCGCTGTCCAGGCCGTCGACTCCTCCGCCCTGTCGGTCATCCTCGGCTGGCAACGGGCGGTCGCCCCCCGGCGCCTTGCCATCACCAACCCACCGGCGAGCATCCGCTCGCTAGCCGCTCTGTACGGCATCGACGACTTCCTCGCTTAGACCACCGCCCCTTCGGTCAGGATCCGGTTCAGGGCCGCAATGAAAAACTGGCTGGCCTGCCGGTCACTGCCGCCCTGCATGATCTTGAAGACGTTGGCCGGTGCCGCGTTGGCCTGAGTCAAGGCAAACGAGCTGGTGCGGACCAGCATCGCCATCCGGGTCATGTTCTCGGCCTCCGCCCCAAAATCGACCCGCAGCACCCGCGTCCTCGCCAGATCCACAGTCTCGCCCGCCCCTCCCTGTACCGTGGCAAATCCCGCCAACTGATCACTGATCGCCGCCGCCTGCTTTTGAATCCGCGCAATATCGGCAATGGCCGCATCCACCACCGCCAAGGCCGTTGCCGCCTCCCGGCTGCTCAAGACCGAAATATCGCCCAGAGTGAGGGATGACTCATGGCTGATCTCCACCGCCGCCTCATTCTTGGTGTTGGCGGCCAGGGTCGAGCCCCCAGCCAGGACCGAGTCCTGAGGCAGAGTCATGGCGGCAACCAGGCTATTTGAACCGCTGGTCACCACATCGAGGCTCAGGATGGTGCCGCTCTGATATACGCCGGTGGTGGTCACCAGGTCGTTGGTCAATGTGGCGCCGCTCTTGATCGTGCTGCCCGCGGCGATAATCGATCCCACGCCCAGATTGAGCGCCTCGTACGCCGTGTGATTTCCGGACAGCACCGCCGAACCGCCAATGGTCGAGCCCAGGCCCAGTTGCGAGTTCATGGCCAGGGTCGAACCGGCCTTGAGGAGGAGACTCCCCGTCACCGTCAGATTAGTGCCGGCCAACTGGGCTTGGCCGCCCATGGTCGAGCCGGCAGCCAAAACTGTCGTGCCGTCGAGGTCACGGATGGTGGAACCAGCAGCCAGGGTCATGGTCCTGGCCACCGTCAACGGGGTGTTGAGGGTCACCGCCCCGCCAACCTGCGAAGCCTGAGCCAACTGCGAGCCGGCAGCCAAGGTTGACCCCCTCTGCAGCAACATGTCCCGGGACAGGGCAAGGTCATCGCCCAAGGTCACCGCGCTGGCCAGGATCTGCCCGGCGGCGAGGGGGCCGCCGGTGGTCACGATGGCGTTGGTAAGGTAACTCTCCTTGGCGATCACCGACCCTGAGGCAAGCAGCGAACCCTGCCGCAGCACCGTCTCCGCACTGGTACTCACCACTCCCGCCAGGCTCAAGGCCCCGCCTAGGACCGACGAGGCCGCCAAGATCGTGCCCGAGGCCAGCACCGTGCCCGCCGTCAGGATCGAGTCAAGGGTGGTCGTGATATTGCCGTTCAAGTCAGCGCCCAGGATATCCTGACTTGCCAGCCAACCGGCCGCCAGGGTCGACGCGCCGCCCAGCACCGAGTCAGGGGCCAAGGTCGAATCCTGGGTTGTGGTCACCGGGGCGGCAAGACGCAGAGTCGGCGAGAAGGCCACGGCGAGCCCGGCAGAGGCGTCGGTGAGCGCCAGGTTGAACGGGCCACTCTGCAAAATCCGGGTGGCCCCAAAGGTGGTCATCTCGGCATCAGTAAAACCTAGCGTCCCACCTGAACCCGTCACCTTGATGGCTCGGCCATCGCTGGCCGACAGGATAAGCGTACCGCTATCCGAGACCTGGGCATTGATCCCGTGGCTGCCGGTCTTGGCATTGATGGCCGTGACCAAGCCGCCGTCACTGTCTAGGGCGGCCACCGCTACAGCGCCAATCTGTATCCCATTGATACTGAACTGGCCCGGGGTCACCCCTGCCGCCAGCGGCGAGGCCGACTCAACCGACACCTCGGCCTGGGCCTTGATGCCGGTGCTGTCGCTATAGGCGTTGATGGCCTGGGCCAAGGCCCCCATCCCATGCTCCGGGACATTGTCGTAGGCGAGGACAACCGAGCTGACTGAGATCGCCTCTCCATTTCCTTGATTGTCAAGGCGCAGGTTGACCTGACCGCCACGGAGGCTGGTGAGCGTCATCTCCCCGGTGCGCATCTGGCCGATTCGTGACGGATACAACGAGGGCAGCGAGGCGGATACCGTCTGGCCAGTAGCGGCGCCAATCTGAAAGGCCTTGTTGGTATAAGTCCCGGTCAGGAGGGGTAAACCGTGAAAGGTGGCGGCGCCAATCAGCTGGTCGAGCTCGCCAAGAAGTTTGGTGATGTCCTGCTGTACGGAGAGGGAGGAGGCAGGGTTCAGGCCGGACTGGGTAGCCGACTGGGCCTTGGTGCGGATCACGCCGAGGATGTCCATGGCCTCTGACAGCGAAGCGTCCACCACCTGCATGGCTGCGATGCCGTCGTTGGCATTTTGGGCCGCCTGCCCCAACCCGGAGGCTTGGGCGCTGAGCTGGCTGGCGATGATAATCGAGCCAGAGTCGTCGGCGCTGGTGTTGACCCGGAGGCCTGATGACAAGCGGCGGACCGAGTCGGAGAGGGCAAAGAGGTTGCCGGAAAAGTTCTGCCGGGCGATCTGCCCAGTGGGATTGGTTTGCAGCCTGATAGCCATTGCCCCTCCCTGGTCCAAGGCGGGGTAACGGCACGATCCTTAGAAGTTAGATGCAGCGCCGTGGATTCGAGTCACGTCTGCCCGCCTTGTGCCGCAGGCGGCCAAAAAAACTCGTGACGGAGCAGCGCCATGCCCCGCCCTCCAGATACCCCTTTCTTTCACGGTACTCTTTTTCGGAGAAGCCTGCAAAAAAAATTTATGTCCTCAGCCCAAATGTCGATAAGTGCAAATCTTGTGGTTGCGCAGGGCATGGGGAGCCAAACGCCAAACCTCGACCTGCCGTGGCGGTACCGTCGCATGGGAGTCGATGCGCCCGCCTTAGTCCCTGCTGCGCCCTGCTCCGGACAGCGCGGCAGCAATCTGGTCATTTAGATCCTGGACCAGAAACGGCTTGGAGATCATCCCCACAAAGCCGTAGTCTCGATAATGGGCGACCACATCATCGTTAACATAACCACTCGACACGATGGCGCGCGCCTGAGGGTCCAGCTCCAGGAGTTTGGCAATAGCCTCTTTGCCCCCCATGCCGCCGGGGATGGTCAAGTCCATGATCACCAGATCAACCGGGGTGCCATCCTGCCGGTTCTGCTGATACAGCGCCAACGCCTCGTTGCCATCCCGGGCCTGGACTACCTGGTAGCCAAAGAGGGCCAGCATCTTGGCCGCCATCGTCCGGATATGATCGTCGTCATCCATAATCATGATCCGCCCCTGCTTGGCCGCGGGGATGAACAAGGGAACGGCGCTGACCGCCTTTGGCCCCTGGACCACCCCGCCTGGGATTGCCGGCAGGGCAATGGTGAAGGTGGCCCCCTGGCCCGGCTGCGAGTCCACCGTAATCAGGCCGCCATGTTTTTTGACAATAGAATGGCAGATCGCGAGCCCCAAGCCGCTGCCCGTGTCCTTGGTGGTGAAATAGGGATCAAAAATCTTACCCAGGAGGTCGGCGGGAATGCCGGGCCCCGAGTCATGGATCGTTATCACCACCCAGGCCCCAGGAGACAAGAAGGCACTGCCCCCATCGGCCTTCTGTTCGTTGTTGGCGCGAATCTCGATCCTGCCCCCCCCTGGCATGGCCTGGATGGCATTGATGACTATGTTCTGCATCACCTGACTCATCTGCCCAGTATCAATCTCCACCGGCCACAAGTCATCGGGCAGCTGGTAATGACAGGAAATCGCACTGCCCCTGAGGACAAAATCAGCGGAAGCGGTGATCACCTCGGTGATGGCGGCGAGCTTCTTCACTGGGTCGCCACCCTTGGAAAAGGTCAGGAGCTGGGCGGTCAGCTCCTTGGCCCTGAGCGCCGCCTGCTCCACCGAGGCAAGCAACGGATAACGGTCATCCTCGGCCGGGGTCTTGATCATGCACAGACCAACATTGCCCATGATCGCGGCCAGGATATTGTTGAAATCGTGGGCGACACCGCCGGCCAAGAACCCCAACGACTCCAAATTCCTGATCTTCAGCAACTCCTGATGCATCCTGGCGCAGTCAAGCCTCGCCTGGTAGAGGTTGACAAAGACCTTGACCTTGCTGAGGAGGATATCGGCGTCCAGGGGTTTGAACAGATAGTCCACCGCCCCGGTCTCGTAGCCCTTGAAGACATGCTGCCGCTCCTTGCTGATGGCAGTGACAAAAATAATCGGCACCCCGCGGGTGGCCTTGTTATTTTGCATCAGGGCGGCTGTCTCAAAGCCGTCCATCCCCGGCATCTGCACATCAAGGAGCACCAGGGCAAAATCGTAGCGCAGCATCAAGGCCAAGGCCTCGTTGCCGGACGTGGCGGTGAGCATCTCAAGGCCTAACGGTTCCAAGGTCACCCGCATGGCATGGAGATTCTCCGGCCGGTCATCGACGATCAGGATCTTGATAGGGTCAATGTTCATAGATGATCTTGAGGTTTATGGGTAACACCATCTTCAGCCCAGGAGTCGGGCAATCCCCGCCAGATCCAGCACATGATCCACTGCCGTGGCCGCCAGGGCTGAGCGAGGCATGAACGGCGTCTCGGCTGAGGCCGGGTCCTGAACCACGGCTAGCCCCCCGGCTGCCTTGATCGCCCGGAGCCCTGCCGCCCCATCGGCATTGGCGCCGGTGAGTACCACGCCAACGGCCCGAGGCCCATAGACTGCCGCCACGCTCTCGAACAGGACATCAATCGACGGCCTGGAAAAATTGACTTTGTCATCGACCGAAAAGGCAAAAGTCCGATCCCGCTCGATCAACAGGTGGTACTGTGCTGCCGCCACAGCGATGACGCCAGGGAGAACCGGCTCCTTGTCTTCCGGCTCTCTAACTGGCATACGGCAACGCCGGCTCAGGTATTCCACCATATACTCTCCGCTCCCGGGATGAAGGTGCTGAGCCACCACCACTGCCTGCGGCAGGTCGACGGGCAACTGAGGCAAGACCTCAGCCAGCGCCGAATACCCACCGGCAGAACTCCCAAAGACGATAATATCATATCCTGTCAGCATGGCAATGGGGTTAATCCCGGGACTTACGGTAGACCTTGAGATGGCGGTCCAGTTCCCGGTATTTGCCGGCAAGGGGTGAAAAGCTCAGGCTCTCCTTGGTCCCCAGACACAAAAACCCGCTGCCGATCAGACTGTCGTCAAAGAGTGAAAAAACCCGGTCCTGCAAGGTCCGGTCGAAGTAGATCATCACGTTGCGGCAGATGATAAGATGCATCTCGCCAAAGACCTGGTCCGAGGCCAAGTTATGGCGGGCAAAGGTTATTCTGTCCTTCAGGGACTTGGCCATGATCACCGAGTTGTCATCGGCACAATAATAATCGGCAAGGGTCGTTCTGCCGCCGCTCAGGTGATAGTTGCGGCTGTAGTCCGCCAGCCTGGCAATGGAGTAAATACCCTCCCGGGCCCTTTCCAGCGCCGCCTCGTTAAAATCGGTGGCATAGATGGTGGTCCGCTCCAGTATCCCCTGCTCCTGGAGCACGATGGCCAGGGAGTAGACCTCCTCGCCGCTGGCGCAGCCCGCGTGCCAGACCTTGATGAAGGGATACGTCGCCAGATAGGGAATGACGTCGCTCCGCAAAAAGGCGTAGACCGCAGGGTCGCGAAACATCTCGGTGATGGTGATGGAAAAACTGTCCAGCAGATCCTGGAAGGTGGCCGGCTCATGGAGGATACGCCCCATCAACTCCGTGACAGACCGGCAGTGCAGGCGCTCCATGCCATGGCGGATACGGCGCTCCATCGAGGCCATGGCATAGTGGCGGAAATCATGGCCGTAGCGCCTGAAGATGGCCTCCAGTAGCAGACTGATTTCAATATCGTGGATCTCCCGAAGCTCCATGGGCGCGCAACCCTGCTCAGCGGTACAGCCAGACCCGCATCATGGCCAGCAGCCGGTCCTCATTGACCGGCTTGGCCAAATAATCGCTGGCGCCGACGGCCATGCAACGCTCCTTATCCTCTGGCAAGGCCTTGGCGGTCAGGGCGATGATCGGCAGGTTCCAGAACTGTTCCTGGGCCCGGATGGCGGCGATGGTCTGATAGCC
>Ga0233425_10001775_pt1 | contig 45823 bp, 39 predicted proteins | sample Watercolumn_Towu_2_FD_181712 | JGI IMG/M metagenome (GOLD analysis project Ga0233425, IMG submission 181712) | Freshwater microbial communities from Lake Towuti, South Sulawesi, Indonesia - Watercolumn_Towuti2014_140_MG | ecosystem: Environmental > Aquatic > Freshwater > Lake | place...
CATGATGAATCAATGGAAGGAAGAGGCAAAAAATATTGTCGTTTTTATTTTCTCCTCTCTCCAAAAATTCTTCGACCCTATACTCGCTAATCCTCTTGCTAAATTGGCTTTTTAAGGGATAACTATTGTAAAATATTATTCGCTTGCAGTGAAGTCGTGAAGAAAAATTTTCAAACGCGTTCAAGTTTTGTTCTTTACTTTCTTATCAGTATTTTTTCGCCGCATTGATAAAGAAAAAACATGTCCATTTTAGAAAAAACAATATTGAAAATTCAGCAACTTCCCGAACAACGTTTATACGAAATATGCGATTTCACAGATTTCTTACTCTCTAAGCGAAATCTTGAGAATCGGGAATCGTCCCCGTCGGTTAATGTTCAATTGGAAGAATCGGATTTCTCGGATTACTTATCCAATCTTGAAGAATACGAAAACCGCTTATCGCGCGGAGAAATTGCGTGGAAGTAAAACGCGGCGATGTTGTTCTTAGCGATTTAATCGCAGTGATTCTTTATTTATAGTTGTGAGAGTTTACATCTTCACTTCCACCGTCAATACAAAATTGCGAATCGGTGCGATTGTTCCGACAAACTCGTTGTAATAATATTGCAAAAAATTATTTGCTTGCAGTGAAGTTGTGAAGAAAATGTTTTGAATGGAAAATTCTTTTGCAACTCTTGCATCGAGAACATAAATCGGAACGCGCCTCTCCCCTTGCGGAATAATTCCCACAAATTCATCATCAATTTTTTCTACACGCGATAAACTTCGGAAATCCGCGCCGAGTTGCAAGCCAAAAATATTTGTGATGGTTGAAACATAAAACAAATTTCGCGGACGATATTTGAGCGATTGATTTGTTTGCCCATCTTTGGAAATTACGTGTGTGAAACTGATTTCACTTTGCAAAGTATTTTCAAAAAAACTTGTTTGCAAACTCATTTCCATTCCGTACACGCGAGCGCGGGAAACATTATCGAAACGAATTGCAAGTCCGGCAATATTCGGAATGTTCACTAAACGCGGTTCGATTAAATTTTTGAACTCGCTTTCAAACAACGAAACATCGAACAGCATTTCCTCCGAGAGCATTTGATTCGCGCCAACTTCAAACGACCAATTTTTTTCGGGAAGAAGTTTCGGATTCGGTTTTGTAACAAATGCCCCGCTGTTCGCTTCGATAAATAACTCCGCAACACTCGGCGCACGAAATCCACTGCCAACCGAAGCACGAAATGTTGTTCCGACATTTGGTGTGTACACGATTCCCGCTTTCGGATTTATTTCTCCAACACCATCAATTGAATCCACTTTGGAAAAATCAGAACGAACTCCAATTGTTGTTCGTACAAACTCAGAAAATTTTTCTTCCTCTTGAACAAACGCTGCAAAACCATTGCTGTTTCTCTCACCGAACAAATTCGCGCGAATGAGATTTGATTTTGCTTCTATACCAAACGTGAAATTTGACTGCTCACGCATTTGATAATTGTAAAATAATTCTAACGAAGAAGCGAACGACCGCGAATGAGTTTGTGTGCTGTCTTTATGAGGAAGGGCGGCGATGTTACTCCAGTTTGCGAAGAAGAAATTTCCGCGAAACGTGTACGAAAGATTTTCCTGCACAATTTTATTATACGAAAACGAACCGTTCATTCGTGTTGTTTCAACTCGTTCACGTAATTGGTCATCCGTCGGAACCAACGCTTCATCCAAACTTTTCCAGTAGAAAAAATTCCCTCGTTTCTGATTTAAGAGAGAAAAGTTTGCAACAAATTTCTCACTTGATGATATTGTGTAATTGAGTTTGGAAAATATATTCCATCGCCGCCAATAATCATTGCGTTTGTATCCATCGTCTTGCGTTTGGGAAATTCCGTAGAACAATCCAACTACATCATTCAATTTTTCCGAACGTGAAATAGATACGCCATTGAATAATCTTTCGCGCGAACTCCATCGCCAATTTGTGTAGCGCGGTTGTTCCCAAATTCCACCGTATGTTTTGAATGTGGTTTGCGGCGTTTCGGAAATATTTTTCGTAATAATGTTGACGACGCCTCCGAGAGCAGAACTTCCGTACGTTGCAGAGCCAGCGCCTTTCACAATTTCAATTTTTTCAATTTGTGAAACGGGAATCGCTTCCCAAATAATTTCCTGCGTATCACCTGCGAGCAACGGCATTCCATCAACAAGCAACAACACGCGCGAACCGACTCCTTTCGTGTAACCGGAAAATCCACGAATGTTGATTTGTCCTTCGCTCACATTGACGCCGGAAACATAACGCAAACTTTGGTCAGCGGAAATTGCATGGCGTTGAGAAATTTTTGCCGCATCAACAACAGAAACACTCACGGGAATTTCGGATAAACTTTGCGGCAAACGATTTGCAGTTACAATAACGTCTTTCAATTCGTATAGTAATGGGTCTGCTATAGGCATTGGTCTTTCTGGAAGAATGTCTATGGAATCAAGAAAAACATTTACAAAAGTTGTTTCTGCCTCTTTCACAAGGACATCGTAGATTTTTACTTTCTTAAAACCTATTCGTTCAACTGAAATCGAATGTATTCCAACAGGAACATTACGAATAATAAAATTACCAGCTGTATCGGTAACAGCCCCTTTGGTTGTTCTATAAACAACAACACTTGTGTTGAACATTTTTTCCTTTGTTGTTTTGTTATAGACACTTCCAGAAACAAAACCAGTTTGAGCAAGAAGCGTGGAGCATAAAGCAATTAGCAACAAACAAAACAAAAATAAATGTTTCATCTTTCTTCTTCCTTCTTCCTTCTTCTTTTCAATGTATCAAACGGTTGCGGCGGAATATTCTCAAAATCCACATTGATATTTTGATTGAGAATGAACGTGTTCAATGGCACGATGAGTTTCTTCGGTTCGAATGTAATTGTGTTTTCCGTCAGCAAACCCACAACTTTGAAATCATCCGTTGTATAATTGGGTGTTATTTGCGCGACTACTGCTATGTAATAATATGTTCCTTGGGGAAGAAAAAATTCGTACGAAATTTGCGAAGTGTCTTTCGGAAAACTTGCAGAAATTTCTGATGGAATAAAATATAATTTCTGCAACGCGTACAAATGCAAAATGGAATCGAGTGTTCCAAAAGGCGGCGGAGTTTGCGATGCAAGAAGGTGAAGCGTGATGAGTGTATCAGGTTGGGGCCAATGCTGAAACGAAATTGTTCCGCCGAATCCTGCAGGTTCTTTATACGGTTCAAGTCCGTGATTGCAACTTATACCGTTGGCAATTATGAAAATGTAAAGAATAATTTTTTTCATAAAAAAACGTCGGTGAATATGTAAAAGAGATTTTCATAAAACAAAAAACCGTAAGTTTTTTTTACTCACGGTTTTTGTTATTCATCATTAAGTACTATTCACTTATTTGATGAGCATCATCTTCTTCTTCGAGGAGAAACTTTGAGAATTATCGTTAACATTCGTTGCGTCAATTTGATAAATGTACATTCCACTGGAGAGATTCGTTGCATCAAACACAATTTCGTGCGAACCTATTTCTTGGTTTTCATTGTTCAGAAGTATTGCAACTTCTTTTCCAAGAATGTCGTAAACTTTCATCGAAACTATACTTGATGTTGTGAGCGCGTAACGAATTGTCGTTAGAGGGTTAAATGGATTAGGAAAATTTTGGTGAAGGAGAAATTCATTCGGAATGAGGGATTGTGTGATTTCATTCGTTATATTTTTATTCACGCGTGGAGAAAATTTAAGTATCATTCCATTTTTTCCAACCGCCCAACCGTTTGTTGGCGTAATAAAGAAAAGGTCGTATAAACCTCCATCGAAACCCGTTGGCTGATTTCTGGAAATCAAACACGTTTGAAGATATTCAAACGCTCCTTTTTTCCCGATAACATACGCGGTGTTGCTTTCCGTGGGAAACGCTTGGTAATACGAGATAACAGATTTCGGTCGTCCTCGTTCATTGAAGACAGTGAAATCCGTCCACGTTTCACCACTGTCGTTGGTAATAAGAATTGTTCCACGTGTGCCAACAGCAACTCCATACTGCGGGGTAGAAAAATTTACTTTATACAAGTGGCGATTTTTCCACGTATCATCTCCCTCTTGAATATAATCCCAACTATCGCCTCCATCTGTTGTTTTCATTATCGTTCCTATTTTTCCTACACTAAATCCTTTTTGAAAATCGAGAAAACAAATATCGTTCATCATCACGATATCGGGATTGTAACTTACTTCCCATGTTGTTCCGCCGTTTGTCGTACGAAGCAACGTTCCTAACAAACCGGAAACTGCACCTGTATCTTTGTTGAAAAAACGAACGCGCGTTAAATCGTTAAAACTCCAGTTTCTCGTTTTGTTTTTTAATCGCACCCACGAAATTCCGCCGTTTGTAGTTTTTAAGATTGCTCCTTTTTTTCCTACGGCAAAACCAAGACTATCATTGACAAATGAAAAGGAATAAATATGAATAGATTTTGAACGAACTACTTGACGTTCCCATGTTAATCCTGCATTCGTGGTTTTCAAAATCGTTCCTCCTTTTCCACCTGCCCATCCAACATTTTGTGAAATAAAGGTAACTGCGTACAAAGAATTCGTTGTACCGCTGTTTTGCAAACGTATATCAAAAACGGGAATGCGAATATGTTTTATTGTTAAGAAATCTGCATTATTATCTCCGCCGGAAAGAATGACATTCCCGAAATTATCCGTTGCGATATATGGCGCAAACGTAAATTCATAGTGATACGCTGTGTGAAGCAATATTCCGTTTCTGTCGTAAGAAATCAGCGGCAATGTCGTTCGTTCCATATTTGAACTCTCTGCAATAATATTCAGATGTTTATCGGCATCGAGAACAATTTGATGAGGAATATCGTCTTCATTGCCGGGACCATTGTAAATTTGTTCCCATATTTTTGTTCCTTGTGAATTATATTTTATTGTTACCATATCTATTCCACGTGCAATATCAAGTAAAACCGTTGTTCCGGTTACATAGACATTTCCTTCGCTATCAGCAACCAAACTGCTTGCAGCGTCATCATCATTGCCAGTTCCGTTGTACGTTGCTTCCCACATTTCAATTCCGTTTCTATTGTATTTCACCGTTGTCATATCATCCCACGCAACCATACTCGAAAACGTGCGACCTGTTACAACAACATTTCCATTTGCGTCAAGAATCATTTGCGCAATTTCGTCATCATAATTTCCCAAACCATTGAACGTTTCAACCCACAATACTTCACCTGAAGCATCAAATTTTATCACGCAATAATCATCGCCGGAAATTTCACCTGTGCTTGTTCCTGCAACATAGACATTCATTTCATTATCAACTGCAAGCGAAGCAACATAATCGTCGCCGTTTCCTTCGCCGTTAAAACGATTACTCCACAGAAGGTTGCCATTGCTATTGTATTTTAATGTTAATATATCGCGTTTGATATTTGCGCTATCGTACACAACACCGCTCACATAAATATTCCCCTGCGCATCTACTGCGATTGCTTTCGCTTCTTCATCACAGTTAGAAGCGTCATTGAATCTTGAAACCCACAATTGATTTCCGTTTGCATCGTACTTTATCGTTGCAATATCCATCTTGCTCATTGCTCCGCCAAAACTCGAACCCGTTACAATAACACAGCTTCCATCAACAACTAATGCCGCAGGTTCATCGTCGTTGTTCGTTGCAAAATTATAACTCGCCACCCACGTTTGATTTCCTTGCGCATCATATTTTATCGTAACAAAATCATTTTGTGTTGCGTCGTTAAAACTTAATCCAGTTACGTAAATATTTCCCAACGCATCGGTTTTCACGGACGCGACGTTATCTAAATCGTTACCCGTTCCATTATACGATTTCATCCATGCTTTTTCTACGGAAGAACTGTACGAATGAAAAAAGAGGAATGTGAAAATCAGAATTGTGTGTTTCATAGTTGTATCGTGATTTTTTTTGATGAATATGATGTAGTAGAAATTGCTTAGTAAGTAGTTATTCAATTATTATGCCAAAAAAACTACGTTGTTTTCTTTCATAATTCAACAAAATAAACGAGGAAAACGACCTCATCCGTGAATTTCTTCACAGCGAATGTGAATATATTCACACACGATTGGAATAGTTCCAGAAGGAAACAAAAAAATCTTTTCCGAAAATTAGAAAAGATTTTTTTGTTCTTCTACCGAAGAAATAAACATCACAAGAATAAACTATGTTTTCAAATCATACCGTTTTATTTTTTTGGTAAGCGTTGTTCTGTCTATTTGAAGTTTTTCTGCGGCGCGCGAAATATTATCGCTCGATTCCTGTAATGCGACGCGAATCAATCGTTGTTCATATTCCGCTACTGCTTTTTCAAGCGAAAGCGTTGTTACATTCGCTTGTTTTTTGTTTTCAGATTCCGAAAGCGAATACAACAAACTCTGCGTTTGCAAATGGTCAATCGTTTGCTCATCGGAAAATATACATAACGTTTCGACAACGTGCTTCAGTTCGCGAATATTTCCTTTCCACTCTTGTTGAGAAAGTATCTGCAACGCAGAATCCGTAAAACGTTTTTTTCCCAAACGTTGCTCTTCACACGCAAGCTGCAACAAATTTTCTGCCAACGGAATGATGTCTTCTCGCCGCTCGCGCAACGGAGGAATGTGCAACGTAATTCCTCGCAAACGATAATACAAATCCTCGCGAAACATTCCTTTTCGAATTTCTTCCGAAAGATTTTTATTCGTTGCAGTAATAAAACGAACATCTATTTTCGTAGTTTCATTTCCTCCCACCATTGTTACCTCTTTTAATTCAATCGCGCGTAAAATTTTCGCTTGCATCTCAACATTCATATCTCCGATTTCGTCAAGAAAAAGTGTTCCACGGTGCGCTTGCTGAAACTTTCCATACTTATCGCTTACAGCTCCAGTGAACGCACCTTTTTTATGACCAAACAATTCACTCTCAAATAATTCGTGCGGAACTGCAGCACAATTCACCGCAACAAAATTCTTTCTCCCGGAAAGTTGATGAATGAGCATTGCAATGCGTTCTTTTCCCGTTCCGTTTTCACCCGTTAAAAGTATCGGCGAATTATATTTTGCAATTCTGCTTGCCGAAGCGCAAATTTTTTGAAGCGCGTTACTCACTCCTACCATTTTGTACTGCGTCATCATATCTTGAACAAGTGCGGCTTGATTTTTTTCCAAATGCGATTTCTCCAACGCATTGCGAACAAGTATCAACACGCGGTCAAGGTCAAACGGCTTTTCAATGAAATCGTATGCGCCGATTTTCGTAGTGGAAACTGCTCGCTCAATTGTTGCATTTCCGCTAATCATGATAACGGGAATGTGCGGTTTTTTTTGAACGAAAATTTTGAGCAATTCTATTCCATCAATTTCCGGAAGGTCAATATCGAGCAATACCACGTCAATTTCGTTTCGCTCAATCATTTCCAACGCTTGATTTCCTGCAAACGCACGTACAACGTTATACTCGCCGTCTTCCATTGCCATCGAAAGAATATCCACAATGCTCGGGTCATCATCTATAATAAATACTGTATCATGTAATTTCATTTTGAGATTATGCGAATTTTTGCTACAAGATAACAAAAGTAATTCCAAATAGAAATTCAACGCAATTGCGTTGAAAAATCATAAACTCTTGCAACGTGCAGACGTTTTTTTCATTGCTGTTGAGAACTCATTTCATTTCTTCTGTTTCCAAAACTTCAATATGTTTCAGTGAAAATGAATGCTCAAACAAATCACAGCACAACAGAAACAACATTGACTTCGTCTTTTCCCATTGAAGGGATGACGTGCGCAAGTTGTGTACAGCGTGTTGAGCGTTCTTTAAAAAAAATAGATGGAGTTTCTAACGCAGTCGCAAATCTTGCAACGGAAAAAGTTACTGTCACTTATGCACCAACGAAAGTTCATCCTGCAATTTTACAAAAAGCCGTTGCAGATTCCGGTTACAAACTCATTATCGAAATTCCCACATTAACTTCGCAACAAAAAAAAAATTTTCCGTCTCCTGAAGAAATTCTCCTTACAACAAAAGATCAAGCGTATAAATCATTAACACGCGAACTACTTCTCAGCGCATCGCTCACCATTCCCGTAGCGTCATTCAGTATGCTGAGTATGTTCGAAAGCACAATGCGTTTCATTCCGTTCACGATGCAAGAACTGAACGGGATTTTCCTACTTCTTTCGAGTATTGTTTTCTTCTTCGGCGGAAAACGATTTCTTCGCGGATGCTGGCAAATGGCAAAACATTTCTCCGCTGATATGAATACACTCATTGCAACCGGAACAAGCGCTGCGTATTTCTATAGTTTCTTCGCAACTGTTTTTCCGCATTGGTTCATATCAAACAACCACGCCGCAGAAACGTACTTCGATACAACAACGGTTATCATCACACTCATTCTTTTCGGAAGGTGGCTTGAAGCGCGTGCAAAAATAAAAACAAATTCTGCAATTCACGCGCTCATCGAATTGCAACCGAAAACCGCATCGGTCATTCGCAACGGCGAAGTGGAAATAATTTCACTCGATGCATTACAACTTCACGATATGGTTCTCGTTCGTCCCGGTGAAAAAATTCCTGCTGATGGAATTCTTACGAAAGGTTTTTCTGCCGTTGATGAATCTATGCTCACGGGTGAAAGTATTCCGATGGAAAAAAATATCCATGCACAAGTGTTCGGAGGAACAATCAATAAATTCGGAAGTTTTGAATTTCGCGTTACTGCAACCGGAACCAATACAATTCTTGCGCAAATCATTCGGCTTGTGGAAGAAGCGCAGGGTTCAAAAGCGCCGATTCAAACTCTTGCAGATTTCATCGCTGCAATTTTTGTTCCAGTAGTTTTAGGAATTTCTCTCCTAACGTTTTTTGCGTGGATGTATTTACCGACCGAAGCAATTTTTTCGCGCGCGCTTATCAACGTTGTCGCCGTGTTGATAATTGCGTGTCCGTGCGCTTTGGGATTGGCAACGCCAACGGCAATTATTGCAGGAACAGGAGTAGGCGCACGCAATGGAATTTTGATTCGCAGCGGAGAAAGTTTGGAACGCGCGCACAAAGTTTCTACGATCGTATTCGACAAAACCGGAACGTTAACGGAAGGACAACTCACCGTAACAAATGTTCTTTCGCTTCACGATATTGACGAACGAGCAATGCTCTCAGAAATTGCATCGGTGGAACTTCAATCCGAACATCCGCTCGCAAAACCGATTGTAGATTTCGCAAAACAACAGAATGTTCATTTTCAAAAAACAACTTCGTTTGAAATAAGTCCCGGCCGCGGAGTTAAAGGAACGGTTAATGATGCCGAGATTTTCGTTGGCAACATTGCAATGATGAATGAAAATATAATTGCAATAGATGAAAACATCAATTCAAGATTTCAACAATTATCTGCAGAAGGAAAAACCGTTCTGTTCGTTGCTCGCAACGGAATTCTTGTCGCGTTGATTGCCGTTTCCGACGTATTGAAACCTTCATCCGCAGAAGCGATTCACGAACTGAAATCCATAGGATTAAACGTTTTGATGCTCACGGGCGATAATACGATTACTGCGCAATCCATTGCGCGTCAAGCAGAAATTGAAAATTATGTCGCAGAAATTCTTCCATCAGAAAAATCAGAAATTATTTCTTCTTTTCAGCGGCAAGGAAAAATTGTCGCAATGGTTGGAGATGGCATAAACGACGCTCCTGCACTTGCACAAGCGGATATTGGCATTGCAATAGGAACCGGCACTGATATTACAGCCGAAACAGCAGATATTGTTTTATTACGCGGAGACATAAAAAGTGTGGCAAAAGCAATGAAACTTTCAAAACAAACAATGCGCATTATAAAACAAAATTTATTCTGGGCATTTATTTACAACATAATTTCTATACCGCTTGCTGCGATGGGTTTGCTCACACCTGTTCTCGCCGCTGGGGCAATGGCACTAAGTTCTGTTACGGTAATTTCAAATTCTTTGCGATTAAGAAAAATAAAATTGTAATTACTTTTCTGAGGCGATGAAATTGAGATTGTGAGAATAGAAGATATTGAGAGTGAAGATGATGAGATGAACTACAATTCACAAGTTACGAATCACGATTAACAATTCATTATTTCTTGAGCATTTCAGTAATTCCACTGCGAATCATCATCACAGCAATTCCTGCAAGAAACAATGCCGCGACTTTTGCAAATCCTTGCGAACCGGATTTTCCTAAAATTTTTCCGATGGCTTTTGATTGCAGAAATACAAACCACACGATGAGTAAATTGATGAGCAGTGAAATGATTGTCCAAAAATATCCGTACGAATCAACGAGAATGAGAATTGTTGTAAGCGCAGCCGGTCCCATAATAAGTGGAATTCCAATCGGCACAACTCCAACAGAATCTTCCATATTTATTTTTCTCTCTTTGGAAAACAACAAATCGTACACGGCGAGAACAAGCAGAACAATTCCGCCGCCAACACGAAAATCGCTTTCAGAAATTCCGAGAAACGAGAATAACCATTTTCCCGTTGCAAGAAAAAGAATGCTGATGATGAATGCAGTAAGTGTTGCTTCGGAAGTGAGTTTTTTTCTGCGCGGTTCGTCAAGATTTTCCGTGAGCGCAACAAACAACGGAAGCACACCGAGAACATCAATAGCGACGAAGAGAGGAATGAATGCGAGAAGAAAATTTTCCAAATATTTTAGATTTTATATTTAGTCAGTTAGAGTTCTATTATTTCTCGATGTTAGTGCCTTCGAGTTTGCATCTATATTTATTATTGCATTTGTTTTATTTACTTTTTTACCAAACTGTCAATGTACTCAGCAATTTTTACATAAACATCTTCTCTGTCGTTTTCATCCATCCTACTCAAAGGAGTTTTTGGGTCATTGATTGCTAGAAACTTGGAAAGATTTTCGTCGCTTGTAAATCTGCATGGTTTCAAAATAACTGGCAAAATTAGTTTTCCTTTTTCTTCAGCTGCTTTCAAGAGCGGCGGTAACTCGTTATCAATAATAAAATCTGAAGCAAGAAAATCGGCACTTATAAGTAAAATAGCAAGTGCAGATTTGTCAAGAGCTTGTTTAATTTTCTCTTTCCATTTTTCACCAACTTTAATTTTCGTATCCACCCACAAATCAATCACTCCATTTTTCTCAAACGGTCGTAAATGAACTGAAAGTCGGTTTAAATAAATTGTGTCCTCGTGACTGTAACTAACGAACACCGTTTTAATTTCACTTTTCTTCTTACTGGTTTCTATTTCCTCAGAACGAATAAACTGTTCAAAATTCTTTCTAAGTAAATAACTTCTTAAAGGCAGTATGAGAGTTTGTTGAAGTTGCTTTCTATCGTAGAGTAAAATTTGAAAACTTCTTAAGTCAAAAGGAATTGGCTCACCTTTTTGACAAATAATAAGAATTGGTTTCTTCAATGACCGAGCGAATCCAAGTTCGTACATAACATTGGGATTGCCTTGTGATATATCAGCAATAACGATGCTGGAATTAATAATCGCTTTTCCTATTTCATCTCTAAAGATACCACCACTTGATGAAACTTCGTCAATTCGTGTTAGATTGTATTCTGAATCAGCAATAACTTGTTTAATACTTGCATGAATGTCTTGGAACTCTGCGTTAAAAGGAATTATTAAAAAGATGGTCGGTTTATTCATTGTTTGTTACAAATTTGGCGAAGTTTTGCTTTGTTGATACTATCTCTTAATAATCTGAAATTATTTTTCCATATCCACTCTGTCAAGTTTTCCGACAATTGCCGCATCAACAGGAGTTTGGGGATTGGTGAGAGGAACTGTTGCTTCGCGGGAGGTGATGTAAAAAATATGTTCGTCAACGCCAACTCCAACCGTATCAATTGCAATAATTGCGTCACCGCTTTTTTCCAATTTGGAATTAAGCGGTTGCACAAACAAAAGTTTTTTCCCGATTAAACTTTCGTCTTTGCGCGTTGCCCAAACAGTGCCGATAACTTTGCCGAAAAACATTTTTGCATTTCCGATTTCCAATTTCCAATTTCCAATTGAAAAAATTCGCAATCGGAAATTGGCAATTGGAAATGTTTAGTCTTTTACATCAATCTTATCCACCACCGCCATAATCACTGCGTCAACGGGTTTGTTTTTGGTGAGCGTTGTGAGTCGCGCGGAACTTCCGCTGCACACAAGCACAACATCACCAACACCCGCTTGCACCGTATCCACCGCAACGACAAACGTGTCTTTTAATTTGTAATCCAATCCAACGTGCTTGACGATTTGAAATTTCATTCCGACAAGTTCTTCATCTTTGCGCGTTGCCCATACTGTGCCGACGACTTTTCCAAGAAACATAGTTTTTAGTTATTCGTTAATGGTTAATAGTAATTTGTAATTTGTCATTTGTGATTACGACATACAATCAAGCCTGAAATAAAGTTACGAATGACGAATTACTAATGACAGATGACTTTCAAAATTTCAATAATAACTATAATTCTAAATGAATCATTTTTTTCTACTTGCTTTCATTATTGCTTCCGCCGTTTCATATTTTCGAAGCGACGATGCTGGAATGAGTTGCAATTGCTCCACGTTGCGAAATTCTTTTTGTCTTCCTGTAATAAGCGGAAGTTTGCTTTCCAAACATAATCCGGCAATGAGCGTATTCATATTGCGGAGATTGCCGATTTCTGAATACAACGCGCCGTAACTTTTTGCATTCTTTGCATTCAGTCCCAACACTTTGAGAGAAGCCATAGCATCGTCAATTTTCTGAATTTCTTTTTGTGTTTGCGCAAGAGAAAATAATTCGATAGCATTGAAAACCGTAGTATAACAGAAAAATTTATTCAACGCCAACCGCAACAAAGAAGGCGAATCTCCTTCGTGAAAAAAGTGTTCGAGAAAAATATCTGTATGTAAAGCGGCTTTTGTCATTGGTAATTTGTAATTCGTAATTCGTAAATCGTAAATCGTTGAGGTTTTGGAAATCCACTAATTACCAATGACCAATTACCGATTTCAAATTACACATCAGTTTTCAAGCAACGCTTTTGCACGTTTCAGAAAACTTTTATTTCCAACAAAAGCGCCTTCGCTTAACAAAAATTTCACAACGTGTTCTCTGTCTTCAATCTGCAATTTCATTATTCGCTCGATTTCATTTTCACTGACTTTTTTTGATTTCAATTCTTTGGAAATCGTATTGCTGATGACACGAACAGAAACTTTTGTTCCTTTGTTCAATGCGCTTTGTAAAATTTCCGGAAGATGAATTGCACCGTGTTCATCAATCGTTGTGTCGAATTCGACTGCAGTTTTGTGTTCGGACATATTCAAATCGAAATAAAGAATACGTCTTGCTGAACTTGTTTCAGCATCTTTCCCATAGTTCCCGAAACAAGTTCGGGATGACGTTGATTGAAAATTCTCATTGAATCATCTCGTGAAAACTTGTTCCGTCAATCGAAAGTGAAGTTCCGTTCAATCCGAATAATCGTCCGATTGTTTTTCCTACATCAGCAAACGATGACCGTGTTCCGATATTAATTCCACGTTTTCCATTTTTTGAATAACACACAACGGGAATATATTCTCTCGTATGGTCAGTGTGGCGAAACGTTGGGTCATTTCCGTGGTCTCCCGTTAAGAAAAACCAATCGTTATCGTTAAGCGAATCAAGAATGTTTGGAAGTCGCGCATCGAATTCCTCCAAACTTTTTGCAAATCCTTGTGGATTGCGGCGATGTCCATAAAGTTGGTCGAAGTCAACGAGATTGGAGAACACAAATCCGTTTTGATTTTTTTTACATTCAGAAATTGTTTTCTCGATTCCTTGCAAATTGGATTTTGTGTGAAGCACTTCGTCCAAACCTTGCTCGGAAAACAAATCACCGATTTTTCCAATGCCAATCGTGCGAATCGAATTTTCTTGCAAACAATTCAGCAATGTTTTTTTCGGAGGAAGAAGTGAAAAATCTCTGCGGTTGGTTGTACGAGAATAATTTCCTTTTATTCCGGTGAATGGTCGCGCAATGATTCTTCCGACAGCGTGTTCACCAATGCAAACTTTTTCTCGCGTGAGTTTACAAATTTCATACAATCGTTCGAGAGGAACTGTTTCTTCGTGTGCGGCGATTTGAAAAACGGAATCGGCAGAAGTGTACACGATCGGAAATCCCGTGCGCTGATGTTCTTCGCCGAGTTCTTTGATGATTTCCGTTCCCGATGCGGCTTTGTTTCCAAGATAACCTTTGCAACCGGTTTCTTTCAAAAATGAATCAAGTAACATTTTCGGAAATCCGGTTTTTGTGTAATATGGAAAATCTTTTTCTGAAATTGCGCCGGCGATTTCCCAATGTCCCGTTGTAGAATCTTTTCCGCTCGAAATTTCCGCACACTTTCCAAAATTTCCGATTGGATTTTTTTCTGCCGGAACATTTTTTATTGGAACAATATTTCCGATCCCCAACTTTTGCAAATTCGGAATGGAAAGATTTCCGACGACGTTAGCGCAATTGGCAAGCGTGTTGCTTCCTTCATCGCCATAATGTTTCGCATCGGGAAGTTCACCAATGCCAACGCCATCGAGAATTGTGAGAAGAATTTTTAACAAAGTATTTTAGATTGAAGATTTTAGATATCAGATTTTTATTCCGCAATCTTCAATCGAAAATCGAAAATCAAAAATGTTCAATTATCCGTACACTTCTTTTTCGTTGCACTTGCAAATTTTCACATGTCGCTGTGCAAACCGCGTTCCGCCGTGCTTTGATGGAACGGAATCAATGATGAGCGTCGGTTGTTTGATCTCGCCACATGCTTCGCATTTCAGACCCGCGTGCAACATCTTTTTTGTTGCTTTGTCTGCGAATGATTGTTGTTTTGCCATAGTTCGTTATTTCGTTTGATGGTTTGTAAGTTTGTTTGTTAAATTTCGGGGGACAAATTTACAAAATCTTCACGGAATTTTCTCCTTGTTCAATTGCTTTGTTCAACGCAGTTTTCGCGTACGAATATGCAAACTCGCCGCTCATCGCTTTTGAAACGCAATACATTCCAATGCTTGCCGTAACAGAAAAGGATTTTTCATCAAGCGAAATAATTTTGCTGGCAATTTGTTGACGAACTTTTTCTCCCCATAATTGCACATCCGTTGAACTTGTGTGAACGAGTAAAATAAAAAAATGTTCTCTGTTTATTTCGCTTGCACCGATACAATCGAATGAACGAAGATTGGAATGTACAATTTGTGCAACCGACGCGCGAATATTTTCAAAACCGCTTTCCTCAAATCTATCGCGGAATTTTTGCGCTTTGTCAATGGAAACAATTCCGAGAACACAATTTTCTCCAAACTCACTCGCTCGTTGTAATTCATTTTCCAAACGCTGAAAGAAAAATTTTTCTCGAAGCGCATTGGTATTTTTTTCAGTGTGAACAAACTCTTTATTCGTGTTTTTCAATTCGAGAATTTCCAACGTAGAAACCACGTATGAAAGCAAAGGTTGTAACGTTTCAATATCTTTTTGAACATAAGAATTCTGCTCATGATATTCTGCTGTTACCATTCCGAAACATTCTGTTCCGTTTGCCAATGGAATACACAGAAACGAACCTTGCTTCAAAAAATTTTCTTCTGCATAAAATCGAAACATATTTCTTTCTGCAAGATTATCTACAAATACACTTCGTTGTAATTGTAAAGATTTTCCGACAAGAGAATTTTTCACATCAATTACTTTTTCTCGTTCGATGTATGAATGAATTGTATTGTTGTAAAGCGAACGCACTTTCCACTCGTTTGTATTCGTATCGAAAGCAATTGCAGTAAGAAAATCCCACGAAAGAATTTTTCCTATTTCTCTTAACAACGAATCGAAAATAATTTCCTTTGAAGAAATATTCAAAACATTTTTTTGCAAGGCGCGAATTGCGTACAACAGTTTTGCATCAACTTGTAAATCGTATTTCTCCGTGTAATTTTTTAAAAGAGAAAGAATTATTTCGCTGACTTTCTGCAGAGAGTTCACCGTTTCACTTCCGAAATCATCTACGTTCAAACTATCTGCAACAAGAACTGCAACCGGAGAATGTTGCGAAAAGAAAATCGGTACGGCGGCAAATGATTTTACATTTTCAGTTCCTTCGTAATAACAAAACAAATCGTGAATCGCTGAAGGATTGATGTTTGTAATCACTTGCGGTTTTCCACTTACTGCAACTTGACTTACCAAATCATTTGCAAGCGGAAAACGAAATTGCATAGAAAAACTTTTCGCGTTCGTTGCTTTCGTTTCGAGAATGAGTTGCTTCGATTCATCTTTTATCCAAAACAACGCAACCGTATGAGCAAACAGCAATTCTTTCACCGCCTCCAAAAGATGTTGCAGCGTAAGATTGAGTTCGGTTTTTGGTTGAGAAAGTTCGGAGAGAGAGGAATTCATTTCTTTTGTTTCAATTCCTTCAATGCTTCCAATTCAATTATTACTGGTTTATCTTTTCCTCTGCCAGCAAATTTTTTGGATGCAAGCAACCCATCTAAATCAAGAACAAAGCATTTCAATCCGAAAACTATATCTTCATTAGATATATTTTTTACTTCTTGATAAAAACCTATACCTCCGACTTCTCCAAGTATATCAAAGTCGCCAAGAGCAGTAACGAAAGCAAAATTCAATCCGGATTTCAAAGTTGGAACATCGGGAGTAAACGGAATATCAGGAGGAGCGTTTCGGAGTTTTGCATTAATGGAGTAAAGTGTGTCGCTTAATTTTTTCAAATTCTCCATCGAGCGCGAATAGCAAATGTCTAAATCGCTTGTCGAATATGCAGAACCATGAGCGACTGCAGCAACTCCACCGATAATAACAAATTCAATGTTATTATTAATGAGTAGTTGGAGAATATTCTGAATTCGTGTCACTGACGATTAGATTTCTGTAGCGGCGTACATACGCCTTCTTCATTTCTTCTACTAATTCCATCATACCTTGAAGTTTTTCAAGTCGCTCTGTTGTTGAAAGTCGCAAATTATTTTCTAACAACGAAATATCAATCCCGTACTCAATCGCTCGCTGAACCGCCGATTTGTTTTCTTCTGTTTCCATTATTGAAATTTTTTCTTTGCTAACACAACTGCACCGACAATCGCCGCGAGTAAGAGAAATGAAACCGCTTCAAACGGAAATAAATATTCAGTGAAAAGTGCTTTACCGATGTATTCAACCGTTCCCATTTGCCCAGCGTTGGGAGAAAGTGATTTTGTATCTGCTGAAACTTTTGAAAATGCAAATAGAAATTGCGCAAGGAGAACAACACACAAAACAAACCCGAATGTTTTCATCGAAAATAATTTTTGCGTAACCGGTTTTTCTTCCTCAAGATTTAATAGCATTATGACGAAGAGAAACAACACCATTATTGCGCCGGCATATACAAGGATTTGAATAATAGCGATGAATTGCGCTTGTAGCATCAAGTATAAAACTGCAAGCGAGCACATATTCACAATCATAAACAGCGCGCTATAAAGTGCATGTTTACGTGTAACCACGAGAACTGCTGAAGCGATGGCAATTCCTCCGACGATGTAAAAGACAAGTGTTTCGATGTTCATAATTTTGCGGACAAAACATACAAAAAATCCGATGGAGAGGAAAGCGAATGAAATCTCTTTCAACTTTTCTCTTGTGAAAATAAAAGTCTATCTTTTGCTTGAAAATAATGTAACGTGTTCATGAAAACGTATGTTCAACAACATCCTCTCCGCTCCCTTCTCCTCATCGGATTTGTTGTAAGAGTTATCGCTGCTGTTTTCAGCAAAGGATTTCTTACGCTCGATGACCATTTCAATCTCGTTGTGGATGCGGATATGCTTGCGCGAGGAATGACGCTTCCCCTCGATTACAAAGATTCTGCGCTCTATCCTTGGAGCATTTCGCTGGTAATGTCTGCGTTGAGATTTTTCGGTAATACTTCTCCCGATGGAGAAATGCTCGTTGTGCGTTTGTTGCAAGCGGTATTTTCTACATTCGGAATTTATTTCGTGTATAAAATTCTCGAAACAATTTCCGATGAAGAAAGCGCAAATCTCGGCGGATTATTGTATGCACTATATTTTCTCTTGCCCATAACTTCCGTTCATCAATTTGAAGAAAGTATTTGCCAAATTCCGTTGCTGGCAAGTATGTGGTTTGCAATAAAAGAACCTCAGCAGCAAAAAGAAAGCGCACATTGGAATAATTTTCTTGCGGGAATTTTTCTTGGCATCGCGCTCATCATTCGGTTTCCGCTCCTCTCGTTCATTCTTCCGTTTATCGTGCTGCATTTTATTCGCGCTGAATATCGGCAAAAGGGATTGTATTTGCTTTTCGGAATGATGCTCGTTGTCCTGCTTCAATCGGCGAACAATATGTACACCAATAATGAATTTGGATATTCGTTTCGACGCAATTACGGGTTTCTGTTTTCCCAGGGACAAGAATTAGTAACGGACGCAAGCGGTTATCCTTCGGGACCGCCGTGGCGGTATGCAGAAACACTTCTTGCAATGTTTCTTCCGCCATTTTCTTTCCTCTTTCTCTTTGCGAGTTTTAAAACAGGAAAAAAACACTTGCTGTTTTCCATTCCAACGTTGTGTTTTTTTGTTGCACACAGTTTGATTGCCAATAAGCAAGAGCGATTTCTCCTTCCGATGATTCCATTCATTATTATTTTATCAGCAATTGGTTTTTCACAAGTGAAAGAATGGTTTGAAAAAACAAATGCGCGATGGAAAACATACAAAGCATTGTGGTTTTATTTCCTTCTGCTCAATTCCATTCTCCTTTGCCTTTCACTTTTTGTGTACGGAAAAAAAGACCGCGTGGAACCTCTATCGTTTATTCAGCAACAGCAAGATGTAACGGGAGTAATCGTTGCGCAGTACAATTATCAATTCCCTGTTCCAACGTATTACTTGGGAACACCAACACCGCCGGTATTTGTATTCGACCATACAACAAACATCCATAACGATGCAAAACTACTCGTGCGTTTTCCGTTCTTCCCGAATTACGTTGTACTGTACAGCGACTCCGTCATTCGCGATGTGCAACTCCTCGAAACTGCACTTGATATTTCGCTTGTGCATCAAGCCACTATATCGCCAAGCATCGCAGATATGCTTGCGCACAAACTCAATCCGATGCACAATAAAGCAAACACGGCATACGTATTTTTTGTCAAAGAAGGCGTGTACGAAATTCCTATGCCTCTTGCTGATGTATTGTAGCATGAAAAAACAACTGCTCCTTTGCGGCTCATTACTTGCGTGGCTCTTGCTAACATTTACCGTAATGCGTCTTGCTTTTTATATCTATTACAGCGATGCATTTTCTGGAATTTCGTTCGTCGAAATATTGTTTTCCTTTTTTGTCGGATTGCGATTTGACCTCGCAAGCGCAATGATTGTTGGCGGAATATTTTTTCTTCTCTTGCTTCTTCCGTTTCCGTTCGCAAAAAATAATTTCTACCAACAAATAATTCTCATTGCGTTTTCCATTGTTCTTTTGCCGTGGTTGTTTGTGTTCGCGGGAGATTTATTGTACTATCAATTCGTCAGTCGCAGATTATCGTTTGAAATTTTTACCGTTACAAAAAATTTTTCTGAAATTACGCGAATGATTGCTGGAGGATATGCGTTTTCTCTTGCGTTGTTTATTTTGTTTTTGGTTGCAGTTTATTTTGCGCTTTGGAAGTTGCTTAAAAAAGTTACGAGTTACGAGTTGCGAGTTACGAATGACAAATTACAAATGACAAATGACGTCTCGGATTCTCGTTTCAAAAAGTATTCAAAAGAAACTCTCATTTTCATTTCCGCAATTGGAATCATTATTGTTTCCATTCGCGGCGGCTTGCAATTAAAACCGTTGCGCGAAAGTTATGCATTTCGTAATGACGTTTTGCAACTCGGACATTTATCGCTCAATCCGGTTTTCACCGTTGCGCGCGTGTTGTTCAAAGGAGATTCCGAATCAGCGGATTTCTTTCCAACGGAATTTGCAACCGAAACAGTTCGCGCGTTATTAAAGAATGACGAAGAATTTCTCGATACTAATTATCCTTTGATGAGAAGGAAAAATTCACAATCCGAAATCCGAAATCCGAAATCTCTCAATGTCATTATTTTCATTATGGAAAGTTGGGGAGCAAAAAATATCGGTGCGTTCGGAAATCCATACAAACCAACACCAAATTTTGATTCGCTTGCGCAAAACGGAATGTTGTTCACGAATTTTTTTGCTTCCGGTCAACGAACCATTCAAGGAATGCAGGCAATTGTGAGTTCGCTTCCCACCTTGTTGCGTGAAGACATTATCGGAAGTTCGTTGGAGCAAAATTCGTTTTGCAGTTTGGGAACCATTCTGAAATCAAGCGGTTATCAAACGCTCTTCATTCACGGAGCGCGCGCAGGTTCGATGGGGTTCGATGCGTTTGCAACAATTGCAGGATTTGATAAATCAATTTCCAAAGATGATTTCGATTTGCAACATGCGAAAGAAGACGGAACGTGGGGAATATTCGACGAATATGTTTTTGCAAAAGCGAATGAGGAATTTCGCGCGATGCAAGAGCCGTTTTGCGGAATCGTGTTCTCGCTGACTTCACATTCACCGTACGAACTTCCGTCAAAAAAGTTTGCCTATTACCCCGACTCGGTTTCGCATTACCGATATTTGAATACGCTGCGTTATGCCGATAACGCATTGGGAAAATATTTTGCAAGCGCGAAGAAAGAAAAATATTTCGCTAATACAATATTTGTTATCGTTGCAGACCATGTTGAAGGATTCGGTGAAAAAAATATGCTCGAGCGATTTCATATTCCGTGCTTAATCTATTCGCCGAACCATATTCCTTCGCAACGCGTGAACAATGTATTTAGCCACGTTGACATTCTTCCTACGATTCTCAACCTTCTCAACATTACTACTCCGTTTTCGTCGTTTGGAATCGGTGCGGATATTCAACGGAATATTCCTTCGAAAAATTTTGCATTGATATCGGATGGAACATTGTTCGGATGGATTACCGATTCTCTCTTCCTTGTTGCAAATGAAGAACGCGTCATCGGTTTATTCGAGTTCAGACAAGATCAACAATTGAGAAACAACGTGCTTGCTGCGAGAACGCACGCGGCAGAAATCTTATGGCAAACGATGAAATGCTACGTTCAGGTTGGGAGAAATGTATTGAGAGAAAATACCTTATTCCCTCGACAATAGATGGTACGTGTCGTTCACACGTTCAATATGACATAAGCATTACTCTTCGTAATCTTCGCTTTGTGTTCCGTGGCAAACTCCCGTCGTGGAACAATATTGTATTTCATATTTAGACGCGCTTTCCGCTTTCTTAAAACCATCAATCACGAGTTTATCATACACTCCTTCCCCTAAATAATTAAAGGGAGTAACATCGGAAGCGTAGCCAATGAGCCGCGAACGTTTTGAACCGTGAGGAACTGCAAGATGACACGTGATACATTTTATGTTTCCATCGAGGTGTCTTGTTGAGTTGTGAACGTTGTTGAAAAAACTATTTCCATCATACAACGGATGACAGTTCACACAAAATAAATCGTTCTGCCAATTTTTTGAATTACTTTTTATATCGTTCAGCGACCATAAATTTTCGAACGAATTCGTTGGCCAGTATTTTGCGTTTCCCGTAAGCATAAATTTATTGTTCGAACCATGCGGACCTTGCGGAACTGATGAAGTCGTCGGCTGGTCGTTTCCGTGACAATCGGAACAATACATCGTTTGACTTCCTGCGCTTGACCATTGTTCATTCATTTGAAATGGTTTTAATCTTCTCGGTTCGAACGAACCGTTTTGCGCATCCAACGATACTTGAACAGGGTGAACAGAACGGTTTTCTTGATTAAATTCCATCGCTTGGTCGGTAATAGGAATATGCGATGGTCCAAGAATTGATGTTACTCCAGCGGGTACTTTTCCAAATGCATAATACGAATGACAGCGATAACAAATTTGATATTCTTGCGACGCAGGTTTTACTTCGGTAAATGTATTCGGCTGCGTCCATATTGTCGCATACCCCGGAATTACTCCTCTTGCGCCTTGGAGAACGCCGGATATCGTATTGTTTTGCAATGAATGTAATCCTTTTTTCGCTTGATGAGAGTCGTGGCAATCTTGACACTCTGAATGTCGGTTTGTCATTCCTACACTGATTTCGTCATCGGGATTTTTATGTTTATTTCCAGCATCGAGTACGGGATGCGCATAGAGTTTTTCGATTTCACTTTGAATATTTTTGGTATTCGTTCCCGTGAGTGCTGCACCGTGACATCCTGCGGTTAAACACGTGTTTTCTCCCGACAGATGCAACAAATACGGCGTTCCTAAACCTCCGTGCGATGTATGACAATTTCTGCACGCCCATTCGCCCACGGTTGTTTCACTTTCACCCGCGGGCGTATAATTTTGTGTTGATGTGTTATGAATGGATTCTGACCAGCCAATTTTATTATGACAAAAAACACACAACGCCGCATCGTAGTTTGATATGCGGAGAAATTTCTTGTGGTTATTATCGTGCGGGTCGTGACACGTATGACATTCGAGCGTTCCGTTCGAAGCATCCGGGTCAAGTTTTATGGGGGTTTCCCAAGGCCATGCGCGTGCGACAAGTTCTGCATCTTTTGCGTTATCATAAACAAAACCGACGGGATGGTCATTAGCAAGCGATGTTCCCAAATTACTTCTGGACGTTTGCGGCATTGTCGTAATATTATTTTGCATTGGAATAACGGTATTGCCGTTCCCTCCGTTGTTGTACACTGCGCCAATGGCTATTGTTCCGTCGTGACAAGATAGACAAAGTTTGGAACGCGCATTCGGTTGATTCGGAACAGCGTAGTTCAACGACGTGAGATAATCGCTGGAATACAAGGTATATTCGGCGCTGCTTAATTGATGGTTCCATAATTGCGCGCTCGCTTGTTCACGCGGAACGTGCGGCGTATGACAAAAGATACATACTTGCTTTTCCGTGGATGCGATTACCGAACCCGTTCCGGTGGCGCTTAAATCGTGTTTCGTTCCCACCATTTTCGATTCGTATTGAACTTGCGCGAAAGCAGCGTTCTGCAACGAAATACTTCCTGCAATCAATAGTAGTATATGATATTGAATACGCATATTAATAGTTGAGCGTTTGAAAAATTTGCACTCTTTTGTTCAGAGAATCTACAATATAAATACAATCGTCTGTGTCTATGGCAATGCCGCTGGGATTCATAAATTCGCCCCGCTCCGTTCCCTTGCCTCCGATAACTAACAGGAGTGTTCCTTCGTTCGTAAGTATTTGAAAATTATTCATCATTGCATCCGTTACGAATAAGCGTTCGCGGGAATCGAGCGCAATTCCTTTCGGGCTTGCGAACTTCCCCGCAACGTTTCCAAGAGTGCCGAATGCTGAACGAAAATTCCCTTCCGCTTCAAACTGTTGAATGCGATAATTCAATGCATCAACAACATACAGTTGTTCCTTTCCTGCAAGCGAAATCGGATAGTTAAATTCTCCGTCGAACGTTCCGCGATGTCCAAACTCGCGGAGATAGTTTCCGCCGTTATCGAAAACAACGATGGTATGTTTTCCCGCATCCGCTACGTATAACGTATTTTGAAAAAAATTCAATCCCGTCGGTCGTTCCAGATGTTCCGTAATTTCAAACTTCACATCGTACTCCTCATCATAAGCAACAATCAGTCTTCGCTCCGAATCGGATACAAACACCGTACCATCGCTCCCAATGGCAACACCAACCGGTGAAAGCAAATTTTCCGATGCGCTTTCCGTTATGCCATCATACAATTTGTTTTCCATATCAAGAATATGAACGCATCTTGCTCCGGGGTCGGCGACAAAGAGCAATTTCTTTTTCGATACGGCAATTCCCACAGGTTGCACAAATTGATAAAGAGCGTCTTCTTCTCCAAAAAAATATTTCACTATTGTTTCAATAAATCCGCTCTGTTTCTTATTCCAACGCTGAAACGAAGAAATTTCACCGATATACTTTATTCGAGCAGTATCCGGAATTGAAGGCCAATAAAGTTCGTTCGATTGTGAAATGCAGAATTCTCTTTGAACGAATACCGCTGCAATAATGATGATACAATAAACTTTGTAATTCACTTTCTTTTTTTTTTGGGAAGAAAATATACTGAATTCTATAAATCTTGATTTTTTTTTTGGTCGTGTTTCACTTTACAAGTCGTAGACAAATATTGTTTTCAATCTTTGGTTGTCCGAAGAGCGAATTGATACGAATTTACGAATGATGAATATTTCGCAAATCCGCAAACATTTGTTCTTCGCACGATGAAAGCATTATTTCCATCAACATTTGTCTACGACTTGTAAAGTGAAACATAACCTCGAAATCCTCAAAATTTCGACTATGAACTCAATTTTTCGAGTACGGAGTCGATTTTTCGTCTTCGATGACGGTTTTTCGTCATTGAAGACGGTTTTTCGTCATTGATGACGGTTTTTCGTCTTCGATGACGGTTTTTCGTCTTCGATGACGGTTTTTCGTCTTCGATGACGGTTTTTCGTCTTTGATGACGGTTTTTCGTCATTGATGACGGTTTTTCGTCTTTGATGACGGTTTTTCGTCATTGATGACGGTTTTTCGTCATTGATGACGGTTTTTCGTCTTCGAAGACGGTTTTTCGTCATTGATGACGGTTTTTCGTCTTTGATGACGGTTTTTCGACTATGTTAAACAAAACACTAAAAAAAACAAATCCCAATGAATAAAATTCAAATGACCAAAATAAAGCACAAACCGTATTTGTTTGTCAATGACTCATAGAGGGATTTCGGAATTTGGAATTTATTTGTCATTTGAGATTTTAGAGATGCCCATTCGTTGTTCGCACAATGAAAGCATTATTTCTTGCATCAATATTTGTCTACAACTTGTAAAGTGAAACATTATTTTTTTTTTGTTCAATTAAAAAAAACCGAAATGCCTGTTGTTTTTAACAACAAGCATTTCCAGTTTTATTCTCTGCGGCAAGGGAAAGCAGAGAAAGAATTAAAACGGACGCCGCACACTAAACCACACTTCTCTGCGGCGTTCCGTTAAGTTAAACGTACGCAGCCGAAACTGAAACGAAAGCGCACGCCAACGATAACTGAATTCGGCGGCTTGCTCAACAATATGGCGCGCATAATATGGGTCGAACGTGCGGTTGTAGCGATAGTTTGCCGTTAAGTTTCGCACAAAAAAATATGAACTTGTCGCATTCACATTCCATCCGTACGTTGCACCGACATTTCTGACAAAAAACCAATTCACCGTTCCGCCGAAGGAAAGCGTAAGGGGATAATAGTAATAAAACGACGTGCGAAACGTTTGCTGCGCTTGAATGTTCTTTCGGTTGTTGGAAATATCTACGTTGCCAAAATATCTATCACTGCGATAGTTTGCTGATGTGCTGGAATGTACTTTCCCATACATCGAGCCGGTGAGTGTTATCCTCGCTTGATTTCCGATATGTAATCGTTTCGATGGTTCATTCACAATGTCTCCGTTCACCGCATAGTTTGCGGATGTTTGAAATCGCCCGATGGTTGCCTGCATACCGTTCGAAAAACTTCCACCGAGCGTGCTTCGGTTATTGATTGCGTTTTGTTGACTGTAATTACCGGAAAGCGAATTGGATATACTTGCAAAACCTATTGTGCGACCGTGTTGAATACTTCCCCCAATTCCCCAATCGCTGGAAGAGTACGGTTTTTTTGTTCCGTTCATACTAAACACTTCTGTTCCCGATTTGTAAGCGTAATTGGCAACGTATCGAAAGTTTTCGTTGTGAACAAACTGCCACGTTTGCGCACCTCCCAGAATCGTCGAAGAAAACGTTTTTCCCGACGAAGTATGCCCATGAAGCGAAGTGGACATCATAATTCGCGGCGCAATGGTGCCTGAAAAATGCGCCGAACTCGAAAGAGAACTAAATCCCACATACCGATAGTATTCGGATGAAACTTCCATTCGATGCACATCGCTGAGTTCCTGCGTTCCGGAGAATGATACGTTATAGTATTCTTCGCGCACACCGGAAACGCTCTCAAATAAATTCGTCATCGAACCGCTCATATTAATTGCGGTTTTTCCGTTTGCTGCCGCTGCGCCAAGTGTATAAATATTACTCCGCTGGTCGTATGGTTCATCGCTTTCTGACCACGCGCGGCTTTTTTGAACGGTAAAAGATGTTGTGGGAATGTAAGGAACTTGAAACGTGGAAAGCGAAATACGCTGTTCTTGACGACGAAAAACGGAAAATCTCTCCGCCAAACTATAATTCGATTGCGCACCAAACGCACCATCGCGTGCATTGAGAACCACCTTGATGGGAGAATACTGAAACAGCGACACATCTACATTGTAATAATCCCACGAATATTGTTTGGAAAAGAATGAGCGTTCGTCCGTATGAGAACTGTTAAAACTTCCGTTCAGTGTTGTGCGGGAAACAAACGAAAGGAAACGCGGTGATATGAAATTTCCGGAAATGTTAAAGAAGGCAATGGGATTCTGTCGAGTAGAAGAAGAAAACCTGCTTTCGTTCAACACATCTTGATATTGATTATCATAACGCAGTTCTCCCCGAAACGAACTAAAATTCAGTTGCGCAGTACATTCACTCGTAAAAAAGAAAAATATTCCTGCGACGAGGAAACCAATCGCCAATATCCCTTGCAAGCGATTCACGGAAAACTTTCAGACAAAAAACATACGACCGATGTATTCCAAACAATGCGTCCGAAATACATCGGTAATCGTAGTAGTAAATAAAAAAGAAACGAATTTACTTCTTATGGCAAGCAACACATAACTTTCCGTTACTCGAACTTCCAACGAGTCCAATACCGGAAGCGAGGTGCGGGTCGTGGCATGATGAGCATTGCATTTTGCCATCGAATAAACGACCGATTGCTTTGGGATAGGTGCCCGTGTTATCCAAATACACGTATGTTGCCGTTTGCGCTGCAAATAATCCGCCCGGGTCCGCAGTAACCGCATCCGAATATGTAAAGTTAATTGGATGTGTATGTGTTAATGCAAATTCTCCGTCGTACATATTTGCTTCGTGAGTAACCTTCGCCGTATCAGCCCATGCAGGCCAACCGCCGGAAACATACGGACGTTTTGTATATGCTGTTGCAGTAAATATGAAACTGCCATCGTGACAACTCATACAGAATTGACTGTAATTCGCAGTTCCTTTTACTTCACCTGGAGTAATATCTAACGAGTTCACATTTTGATATACACCATACGTACCGCCCGTTGGAATAGAACGGTTCCATAACGGCGCTGCTGTTCCTGTTGCCGGAACGTGCGCAACGTGACAATAACCGCACAAGCTTTTGGAAGGACCAAATGCGTGACCAGTCGCTAAACCGGAGTCGGCAGTGAAATCGTGCGGACCTTTATTCATCAATGATTTTGTACCTTGCGTCGTGCCCGTAAGACCAACAGGTTGTAATCCCGGTTGAGCGTAGGCAACGAAAGATATCAATACCACTGCTATCAATGCTAAGAATGTTTGTTTCATCTTTTTGCTTTCTTTAATAATATTATTTGCCTCGATGTTGAAATCCATTTCTCTTATGAGGCAATAAGAGAATGAAATTAATTTCCTTTGAGTAATTGGAAAACTTGTAACCGTTGATTGATTTGGTCTGTTACGTAAATCGTGTTGTTACGGTCTATCGCAATTGATACGGGACCTTGAAATCCGTCGTTCTCTGTTGAATATTTTCCGACAAATAGTAACAACGACCCTTCCTTGTCAAAAATCTGAACGTTATTATGATTTGCATCAAGAACATAAATGTTGCCGTATGTATCCAGAGCGATTCCTTTCGGACGCGAAAATGTTGCGAAGATATTTCCTTGTTTTCCAAATTGGCGCAAGTATTTTCCTTCCGAATCAAAGATTTCGACACGGAAATTGAACGCATCCATCACATAAATATTGCTTTCCTCATCTACGGCGATGCTTTGCGGATAATTGAAATCGCCATCGCCAACTCCTCGTTTTCCGATGCTAAATAACGAATCACCCGTTTCAGAAAATACCAATACTTTATGCTGTTTATTATCCACAATAAGCACGCGGCTTGTATTGGTATCTATTGCAACATCAACCGGAGTTTCAAACTGTCCTTCTTTTCCGATAGCATAAAGAAACGTTCCTCCCGTATCAAGAACAAATATTTGCCCTGCATCTGCAAGTCCTATAAAAATCTTGTTGTGTCCGTAAGCAATTCCACGCGCATCTTGAAGAGGAATTCTATTCTTCGCACCAAAAACTTCGACGGATTTTTCCATCGTGTTAAAGACAAGCACGCCTTGCGCAACATCGCTCACATAAATACGCCCGTAATCGTCGAGACAAACATCGAATGGACGCGCGAGTCCGCTTTTCCCTTTTGAACCGCCAATGAAATCGAGAATGCTCCCAAGACCAAATCGGAAATCGTCTTCGCCTTTGTATGTTGTAACGTATTGAACGCGCGGTTCATCCGGCGGAGCAGGCCAAGTAATATCCGTTTGCTGTATCTGATGCGAAGTTCCGCAACCGGAGAAAACGAATATTTTCGCAACGAGAATGATGAAAAACAAATATTGAGTGTGCTTCTTCATTTTCTGTTTTCTTCTTGGGAAATTTTTTCCAGTTCTTCGATTGTAGGAATTTTTATTCCGTTGCCGTTGCCGTTCGTTACGGGAAGAAAATTTATTTCTGCGCTTGTCAATGAAAAACCGGCAACAATACTCCACAACGTTCGTGAGGGAAGTTGTATGTAGCCGGGATTGATATAAAAACCAACGTTAGAAAATATTTTCGTTGCAACATTTGCTACAACGAGTTGACTGGATTGCTGTGAATAGCCGCGAAGGTATTCAATGCCAAGATGAAGTGAGGGAAACACCGGTATAACTATTCCTCCTCCAAGCAAAGGATTGACGTTGTTTTTATATTGACATGCGCCGAACAAAGAAACAATTCGAAATGTGTTCATATCAAGCGAAACGATTGCCCCGCTACGCGTAATGTTTGGCGGATACATTTCACTCCTTCGAATGTCTTCAGACATTGATGATTCGTACCAAACTGCAATTTTTTCTACGAAGGGAAGCGTAATGGGAATTCTAAATTTCCCGCCAAAGCCAAACGAAAGAATTGAAAACGGAGATTGTGTTTGTTGTTCCGCTGAAAGTTTTAAATACGCTTCCAAATGCGACGAAAATCCTCCACTCATCGTCATTACGTTTATTCCTCGTCGCTCGTTTGTCAATTGCATTCTTCCGAAATGCACACGAAAATTTGCATTGGGAGTTATCGCCACGGTTGGCAAAAACGTCAATCCCGTTCCGCTCATCATTCCTTGTTCGGAAAATATGTATCCGTTGCCGTTACCGTTTTGTTTTCCGTTCGCAATAGAAACGCAGAAGAAAAAAATAACAACTGATATTTTTTTTAATGACATTGTGTGCATATCGCCATCGGACCGCCCGAAATTTTGAGTAATGCTGTCTCTTGAGAGCCGTGTGGATTATGACAACTCACACAGGAAATTTCCTCTTTCTTTTCTCCATACGCTGCAAATCGGAGTGGATGTCTTCCTACAGGATGATTCATCGTGTACTCTTCGTGACAACTTACGCACAACGTAAATACATTGTTTTTCAACAATGCATTCTGCTTCGAACTGTGCGGCGAATGACAAGTAATGCAATCGCTTGCAACTGGATGTTGTACGGAAGAGTTTTCGACATACGACTGTATTTCGCTATGGCACTCATAACATTTTGCAGGAACGTCCTCCGCTACAACAATGGAATGATGTTCTGAAGACCAGCGATGACACGCAGTACATTCCCGAAGTTCTACCGGTGAATGAATCTTTGGTTCTGCAAAATATGATTTGTGACAAACGCTGCAATCGCTGACGAGCGTTGTATCTTCTTCGCTTGGCATTCCTTCGTGACAAGCAGTGCAGTGTTGTGAGATGGCTGAATTATGAAATGCAGAACTTCGCGAAGATAACGCTGAAGATGCCGTTACGCAGTTGATGTGTTGTTCTCTTGCTTCCATTTTTTTCCCCCGTTCCGAAAAAAAGATGCTATTATTTCCGGCAATGAGTTGAACGTGCAATTTATACAGCGCGCGCGTATCGTTGTTGGGGTCATCGTATTGCGTTGAAACCACGCTATCTTTCCATCCGATGAGATGCAAATGAGCCGACGTCGCCTCCGAACTTTGCACTTTTGTTACAAGATTGGCAAACGCCGCAGTTTGCCAAAACGTGCGTAACGACATTGTATCCGCGAATGAATATGAAAGAGTTTCTGGAGTAGAATAGCCGGAAAAAAAACGTAAAGAATAGGTCATCAACTGAATCGTCGTTTTCGGCTCAAAGAATTGATAAAACGTTCGTGGAAAATTTTCTTTCTCGTTTTTTGTTGCAAGCGAAACAAGTTTTTCTTTTTCCCATTGTGTCGAAACAACAAGTTCATTTCCCATTTCTTTTGAAACGGAAACGAGAAATATTCTTCCGAAATCATACGAAAGTGTGTCTGCGGTTGATGGCGCTAATATCACTATTTCATTTTCAAAAGCATCTCCTAATAATAGAAATCCGCTTACTGAAATTGCAACAACTTGTAATGCAAAACGTCTCATTCGATACAAACGTAATACATACTTTATGCCAAAAGAAAAACAGTTTTTATTGTTAAATTCATAGAAAATATCAACGAACAATGCCATTATTTTCACTTATGAAAACAATTGGGTGAAATAACCCACAGTTGTTTATTTCTTTAACATTAGGGCATCTCTAAAATAAAGCAAATACCGTATTTGTTTGTCAATGACTCATAGAGGGATTTCGGAATTTGAATTTGGAATTTATTTGTCATTGGGGATTTGTCATTTGAGATTTTAGAGATGCCCCATTCTTTATCGTTTGCTTTGCAACATTACAGAATTCCTGAAGGTCAAAGGGTTTTTCAAAAAAAGCATCAGCGCCAACAAGTTTCGCTTTTTCTTTTATTTGCTCGATGCTTTGTGCGCTCGTGAGTATAACAGCAGTCGCTGGATTTTTTTCTTTTGCTGAAAAAGCAACTTCTAATCCGTCAATATTTGGAAGTCGGATATCCGTAATGACCAACTGAAAATTACTGATACTCAATTCACGAAGCGCAGTTTTTCCGCAATTCGTTATCGTTACATCATAACCACATTCAACGAGCAATCGTTGAAGCGAAATCCGAAGAAGTTTCTCGTCTTCTACGATAAGTACTTTGGGATTATTTCCGCCTTCACAATGTTCTTTTTTAGCAAATGTATCTGGAGCTGTGAATGGCATAAATTGCTCTATACACAAACTTTATGCCACAAAGAAAAATTGTTTTTTAAAAAAATAATTGGTGAAAATTGAATGAATTGTGAAAAGGAAAGTTGAACAAAGAAGGAAATACGAGTCGGGAAAAAAACGAACTGTGTTTTTTCACCCACTGGAAACCGGAAGCCGAAATTTTTTCATTCGATAGCGAAGTGTATCACGGCTAATTCCCAAAAGTTTTGCGGCGTGCGTTTGATTATACTGCGTCGCTTCCAGCGCTTGTTCCAATGCGCGTTTTTCAAGTTCGTACAATGTTGGAGTTTCCGATGTTGCCGAATCGCGAAAGAACTGCGAATGTTTGAGTTGCGAAAACTCAATATGCTCATTGCTGATGTAATCGCCTTCACCGAGCAAAATTGCGCGTTCCAACACATTTTTCATTTCCCGCACATTTCCTTTCCACGGATACTGAACAAACAGTTGTTTCACTTCGTCGGAAAGTCCTTGAAAATTTTTCTGAAATTTATTATTGAACTCGTGAATAAAATAATCCGCCAACAATAAAATATCGTCGTTTCCCCTTTCCCGAACAGAAGGAATTCGCACGGAAACAACATTCAAGCGAAAATACAAATCTTCACGAAAAATATTTTTTTCCACCAATTCTTCCAGCGGACGATTCGTTGCCGCAATAATACGCACATCAACGGAAATTTCCGAAGTGCCGCCAACACGCTGAAACGTTTTTTCCTGTATTACGCGCAAAAGTTTCACTTGAACCTTCAAGGAAATATCTCCTATCTCATCAAGAAAAATTGTTCCCGAATCGGCGAGTTCAAACAATCCTCGCTTTTGCGTTTTCGCATCGGTGAACGCTCCTTTTTCGTAACCGAACAATTCACTTTCGATAATCGTTTCGGAAAGCGCAGAACAATTTACCGAAAGCAAGGGCTTTTCTCTTCGCTCACTCAAAAAATGAATCGCTTTTGCCGCTAATTCTTTTCCCGTTCCGCTTTCACCGGTTAACAAAACGGTTGAACTTTTACTTTGTGCAATTTTGGTTATCGTTTCAAACAAATGTTTCATTTTTTCCGACGAACCGAGCATTCCGCAAAATCCGTACGTATGTTCCTGCTCTTTCCGATAATGCGCAACTTGTCGTTTCAGTCGTGTAGATTCAAGCGCTTTTTCGACAACGATAACGAGTTCGTCGTAATTCACAGGTTTCGTAACATAATCGTACGCGCCAAGTTTCATCGCTTGAACGGCAACATCGGAACGGTCAACTGCCGTGAGCATAATAACAGGAATTTCGCTGCTGCTATTTTTTAAATGTCGGAAAAAATCTATTCCCGTTCCATCGGGAAGTTTTTGGTCAAGAATAATGATATCCGCGTCGTGTTGTTTGATTTGCTTCGCCGCCTCGGTAATTGATGCCGCCTCCAATACTGGAAACCCAGCATCATTCAACACTTTTTGCAACGATAACCGCAGAAGTTTCTCGTCATCCACAATAAGAATTGTTTCACCGCGCATCTTGTACATTCGAAAAATTTTGTGGAAATGTTATCGTTACAGTTGTTCCTTTTCCAATTTCACTTGCAAGGGAAATTGTACCGCCGTGTAATTCAACGATGCGTTTCGTTATGGTCATTCCAAGTCCCGTGCCTTTACTTTTTGTAGAATAAAACGGTTTGAAAACATTTTCCAAGAGTTCACGCGCAATTCCATTTCCCGTATCTGAAACCGAAAACAAAACTGCAGCATTTCCCACTGTTGAACGAATGGAAAGCGTTCCGCCATTTTCCATTGCCTGAAGAGCGTTCAAAATCACATTCCATAACACTTGCTGAAATTGTTGTTTATCGGCAACGATATATGTATGTTCTTCTGCAAAACTTTTTCTGATGGAAATATTTTTTTCACGCAATTGTTGCGCAAGCATCGAAAGCGTTTTTTCGATACATTCATTCGCTTGAATTTTTTCTACCACGGGAGAAGTTGGGCGAGCGTAACTCAGTAAATCGTTCACCGCGCGATTCACTCGTTCTAATTGTGTCATCATTTCCACAATGATTTCTTTTTTCGGTTCATCGTGGACAAGTTCTTTTTTGAAAAAAACGTCTAATGCGCCTAAAACGCCGGCAACAGGATTTTTTATTTCGTGCGCAATACTTGCGGCAATTTCTCCCGTCGTTGCTAATCGGTTTGCGTGTTCCAGTTGCTGTTGATGCAATTCGAATAATTCTGCATTCACATCGTTCAATCGCGCAATCAGATTATTGAAATCGCGCGCCAAATTATTTATCTCGCTTACATCAAACGTTTCCGGCAATAAAGGCAGCATAACTTTTTCCCCGTGCTTCAGTTCTTCGATTCCGCTTTCCACGCTTCGAATATAGGAATGAAGTTTATGCAACGGATTGATGGCAAGAACCGAAAGTGATAAATATAAAATTCCGCCAATGCCGAAAAACGTGAGCAACGTCATCAATACATTCATTGTGCGGTGTTCCAATGCCACAGAACGAACATCGTCAACGGCTACTTTCACGCCTAAATATCCTCGCACTGTTTCTATCGAACGATGACACGAAAAACATTCCGGCTTGTTCATAATCGGCGAAACGACATAGACAAAATATGCATCATGTTCCTCCACGGTGAACATTTTTTCTTTTGAATTTTCTTTGGTCTTAAAAAATTGTTGCGGTAAATATGTTGACGTGCTGTCTTTTTGTTGCACTCGTACATATTCCGTTCCGTCGTTCCGAAGGATAAATATATCAACAATATCGTGGGACAACACCGCATACTGTATCGCATCCCGAAGATGTTGCCTGTGGCTGGATTTTCCTTCAAGCATTTCGTGTTCTAAAACGCCGGCATAAATGCGCGTTATGTTTTGCGCTTTCATTTGCAGTTGTTTTTCCAGCATCGTAAATCCTGTTTGATGCGCAACATACGTGAAGGATAATCCGCCGATGGTCATCATCAAAAAAACCGCAGCGGCAACTTTGCGTCGTAAGGTGGGTAAATATGTGTGAAGAAGTTTCATCGCGCTGAAAAATTTCGAGCAAAATTTACAAAAGGGTATTCCTAAAAACTAATCTGTGTTACCATCGTTTCGTTAGACACAGTAAAAAAAAATAATTCACGCTTTACTTTTTCAGAAAAAAAATTTGATTGCGTTTGTTTATTCTTCTCCGAAACTTATCGACGGGAAACAGAATGTTTCTTTTTTTTCTTTAACTCCATCTCTTGAAACATCTGAAGGGCATCGCTAAAATCTCAAATGACAAATCCCAAATGACAAATAAATTCCTTTCCGAGTCTTTGACAAACAAATACGGCTTTTGCTTTATTTTGGTCATAGGAATTTTACTCATTGGAATTTGTTTTTTGATGCTTGGAGTTTTTGGGCTACCCTCAAAGGTTTCAATTCTATTGACTGTGTACTCAATTTTTCGACTTTGAAGTCAATTTTTCGACTTTGAAGTCAATTTTTCGTCATTGATGACGGTTTTTCGTCATTGAAGACGGTTTTTCGTCTTTGATGACGGTTTTTCGTCATTGATGACGGTTTTTCGTCATTGAAGACGGTTTTTCGTCTTTGATGACGGTTTTTCGTCATTGATGACGGTTTTTCGTCATTGATGACGGTTTTTCGTCATTGATGACGGTTTTTCGTCATTGATGACGGTTTTTCGTCTTTGAAGACGGTTTTTCGTCATTGAAGACGGTTTTTCGTCATTGAAGACGGTTTTTCGTCATTGATGACGGTTTTTCGTCATTGATGACGGTTTTTCGTCATTGATGACGGTTTTTCGTCATTGATGACGGTTTTTCGTCATTGATGACGGTTTTTCGTCATTGATGACGGTTTTTCGTCATTGAAGACGGTTTTTCGTCTTCGAAGACGGTTTTTCGTCTTTGAAGACGGTTTTTCGACTTTGGAGTCGAAATTTCGAAGATTTCGATATTTTTTTTAGATGGTGTTTCCAAAATAAAGCAAAAACCGTATTCGTTTGTCAAAGACTCGTAAAGGAATTTATTTGTCATTTGAGTTTTTAGAGATGCTCGTAAAAAAATAATTCACGCTTTACTTTTTTCAGAAAAAAAATTTGATTGCGTTTGTTTATTCTTCTCCGAAACTTATTGACGGGAAACAGAATGTTTCTTTTTTTTCTTCATCACCATCACTTCTTTCCCGCTTCTGCTTTGCTTTTCTTCGTATATTTTCTGCGAAATTTTTTAAACGTATGCCAAAAGAAACAAAACAACAAACGGAACTTCAAGAAAAACACATTGAAAAAGAAATGGTAAAGAAAACGACGGACAATCACATCGAAGAAATTCCCCGCATAATGCCAGTGCTGCCGTTACGCGACGTTGTAATTTTTCCTCACATGATTTTCCCCGTTCTCGTCGGAAGAGAACAATCGCTCCGCGCCGTGAGCGAAGCATTGGAACGCGGCAAATATGTTTTTTTAGTCGCGCAAAAAAATTCCAACGTTGAAGACCCGTCGCCCAACGATATTTATCACGAAGGAACCATCGGAAAAATATTTCAGTATCTCAAACTTCCGAACGGATTGATGAAAATACTCGTTGATGGAATCGTGCAGGCGGATATCGGAAAGTTCACCAACACGCGGGAATATTTGGAAGCGGAAGTTTTTTTATCTACGCCTTTGCTTGAACCATCGAAAGATTTGGATGCGTTGCTTCGAACAGCGTCAAATTTGTTTTCGGAATATGTTCATCACAATCGCAACATTCCGCCGGAAGTTCTTGCGGCGTTTGAAAACATCCGCGACCCGCGCAGAAAAATGTACTTCATCGCGGCAAATGTTTCTCAAACAGTGGAAACAAAACAAAAACTGCTGCAATATGCAACGCTCAATGAGCAATGTTTTGAACTCGTGCGCATACTGACAACAGAACTTGATATTTTGAAAATCGAAAAAGACATTGATAGCAAAGTTCACGAGAATATTCAGAAAAATCAGCGCAAGTTTTTTATCCAAGAACAAATTCGCATACTCCAAGACGAACTTGGCGATGAAGAAAGTTCTCCCGAATTGACAAAAATAAAAAAAGCCATTGACGATGCGCAAATGCCGCAATACGCAAAAGAAAAAGCGTTCGAAGAATTTGACAAACTCCGCAAAACGCCGCCGCAATCTCCCGAATCTACGGTATCGCGAAATTTCCTCGATTGGATCGTCGCCGTTCCATGGCATTTGCAAACGGAAGACAATCTCAACATCAAACACGTAAAAGAAATTCTTGACGAAGACCATTTCGGTTTGGAAAAACCGAAGGAGAGAATTCTCGAGTACATCGCCGTGCTGAATTTGCTTCACTTGCAAAACAACGAAGCGAAAACAGTTGCGCCCAAAGGACAAATTCTCTGCTTTGTTGGTCCTCCGGGCGTGGGAAAAACATCGCTTGGGCGTTCCATTGCGCGTGCGTTGGGCAGAAAATTTGTACGCATTTCTCTTGGCGGCGTTCGCGACGAAGCGGAAATTCGCGGTCATCGCAGAACATACATCGGTTCGATGCCGGGGAAAATTATTCAGTCTATGAAAAAAGCGGGCGTTATCAATCCTGTGCTTTTGATGGATGAAGTGGATAAGATGAGTATGGATTTTCGCGGCGACCCTTCTTCTGCATTGCTCGAAGTTCTTGACCCGGAACAAAACATTTCATTCAACGACCACTATCTTGATGTTGATTACGATTTGTCGAAAGTAATGTTTATCACGACAGCCAATATGCGATATAATATTCCTCTTCCGCTTCAGGACAGAATGGAAATAATCGAATTGCCGGGATATTTGGAATATGACAAGCGCGAAATTGCGAAACGTCATATTCTTCCGAAACAATTGCACGAACACGGTTTAACCAATACGGATTTGAATATTACCGACGAAGCAATTACGAAAATTATTCGGGAGTTCACGCGCGAAGCGGGCGTGCGAAATTTGGAACGCGACATTGCATCGCTTTGCAGAAAAGTTGCCAAAGAAATTGTTGTTACAAAACAGGAACTTGCGAAAAACGGCAACGGAAGCGATGAAACAAAAGAAAAGAAACAATCGAAAAAAGAAACCGACATCACCATAATTACTGTTGACGGAAGCAGCATTGAAAAATATCTTGGCGTTCCGAAATTCCGCAAACGCGAAAAAGAAAAAGAGAAACGCGTTGGTTCCGTGTTTGGTCTTGCGTGGACTGATGCCGGCGGCGATATTTTGAGTGTAGATGTTACTATGATGACGGGTGCAGAACGACTCACTCTCACGGGACAATTAGGCGAAGTGATGAAGGAATCGGCGCAAGCGGCGTTAAGTTACATTCGCTCGAACGCTAAAAAATTCGGATTGAAAGATACGTTTTACAAGAAGAAAGAAATTCATATTCATTTGCCCGAAGGAGCGATTCCGAAAGATGGACCATCAGCAGGAATTACGATGGCGATGGCGATTATTTCCGCAGTGGCAAATCGTCCCGCATCTCCCGATATTGCAATGACGGGCGAAATTACATTGCGCGGACAAGTTCTTCCTATTGGTGGTTTGAATGAAAAACTGCTCGCGGCTCAACGCAACAGAATTGCTACCGTTCTCATTCCGAAAGACAACGAAAAAGATTTAATAGAGATTCAAGAAAAAGTGAAAGATGGTTTGAACATTATTCCTATCGAACGAATTGAAGATGCAATACCATTAGTTTTCGGAAAAGAAAAGAAAAAGAAAAAGAACTAAACTTTTCTTGCAACGTCAATGCGAAAAAACCTTCAATGGGTTAAAAATCTTGAAGGTTTTTTCGTTTCACATATTGTTTCTCCCGTATTCTTTTCCTAAATTTTCGCCGCAAAAATTATCGAGAATGTTTATCGGATTATTTTCAGGAATTGTGATGGGGTTTTTGGTTTCGATGCCGCCGTTGGGACCAGTAACGCTTGCAGTTCTTTCGAAAGGATTGGAAGAAAAACACCACGACGGATTATCTATCGGTTTAGGCGCAGCAATAGTTGATACGTTTTATGCGCTTGTTGCACTTGGCGGCATTTCGCTTATCATCACGATACTTCCTGCTTCCATTACTGCTTACTACGATACGCACGAACAAAATATTTCTGTCATCCTAACGTACATCGGTGGAATATTTGTCTTTCTTTACGGAATAAAACTTTTGCAATCCAAACAATACGAACCTCCACAAAAGCAATCCGAAAAAATCCATTCACGTGCGGAGCGCGCGCAACGATTTCTCGAAGAAACAACGAAGAAAGTCGGAAAGTTTTCATTTTTTTCTATCTTCACCGCTTGGAAAGAAAACGGCAGTAAGCAAATCATCATGGGAGCCGCGTTAGCGTTTTCTTCCATTACGCTTCCCGCTTCGTGGCTCGCAATTGCAAGCGTTTTAAAAAGTCATCGCTTCATTGAGCGAACGTATGAAAGTAATGCGTTCTTCTGTGTCGGAGTTTTCATAGGAACATATCTTTGGTTCTTCACCTTGTTGAAAGGAATTGCAATCAATAAACACCGCATCGGCAATGCCGCCATTGTGAGAATACTTCGTTTCGCTGGAATGATTCTCATCGTATTAGGAATTGTTTTGTTTTATCACGCATATCAATCGCCGTTCCCTTTGCTATGAAATGCTGCATTTATAAAAAAATATCGTTCTCTCTTGTGCTGTTTGCACTCGGAACAATAATGTTTTCGTGCGAAGAACCGCCGTTCGATTCGGGAAATAATCAATTAATATTTCCCGATTCCAATGTGAGTTACAAAAAGCACGTGCAACCGCTCTTTCACAAATACTGTAACACTGCGGGATGTCACGACCAACAATATTCCGACCGACAATTTGATTTGATAAGTTGGGGAGGATTTATGATTGCACCGCGCCGAATTGTGAACGCCGGTTTTCCCGATAACAGTCCGTTAATTCTTCGCTCCGAAGGCGCATTATTTGGACCGCAAATGCCGTTGAACCGTCCTCCGCTGAAAAAAAATTATCTGAACGGATTACGAATATGGGTACGGGAAGGAGCAAAAGACAATTAGAACAAACAATTTCAAAAACGCCACTAACGCATTCCGTTCACTCCAAACGAAAGTTAAACGTTACCACACATTTCTGATTTGCTTGCCTGTATCGTTTTTTCAACGGAGCAAATTTCCACGTTCGAACTTCTGATAATGCGGCGTTCACTAATCTTCTATCAGTAGTAAGCAACGGAATACATTTTCCCACTGTTCCATCGGGAAGAATAACCGCTTGAATTTTTACCTGCGCTTTTACGTTCACTCCTTCGGGATATGATGGTAAATTTCCATATACTTTTCTTCTCAACGCTCCTCCGCTCCACGCAATCGAATATTCTACTGCATCAAACGAATTATCGGAAATGAATTCGTTGTTGCCATAAAAATTGTTCTTGGAATTTTTTAAAAAATCTTCAACACGCGAAATATTTGAACGATGCAATTCGTTTATTCGCTTTCGTTCCAACGGTTCAACCTCTTCTTTTTTCCTTTGTTTAACGTTCAGCGGGAGCTTTGTTCTGTCTTTTAAAACTCGCGTTGGAAGTTTTATCCGCGATGTATTTTCTTTTTTTTTGAAACGCGATGCAGACGAACTTCCGTTCTGTTGATGCCGCTGAAATTGCGACGAAGAGGTGTTTGTTCCTGCTCCCCAACTCAATTCAACGCTCCCGCGAAATTCTTTTTTATCAATGGAAATCGAATACAAAAGCATTACAAAAATTCCCGCCAAATGAACAAACAACGTTCCTCCGAACGCAAGTTGCTGTTCCGAAATGTTGTTTGTACGCTTCAGCATTATGGTCGCGATTTTTTTGGCTGTTGAACCGTTGCGATAAGAAATCGTGATGCGCCAATGTTTTTCGCAACATCCATCACTTCGATTGCGCGTTGCAACGAAATTGATTTATCCGCATTGATGACGATGAGTTTGTCTTTTTCGCTGCCAAGTTTCTCAGAAAGTTTTTCGCCCAATTCTTCGAGGAGTACACGTTGACTGTTGATATAATACAAACCGTTTTCCGTGATAGTTAATACAATTTGTTTTTCCGATTGTGGTGTGGTTTGTTCTGCATTGGGTAGATGTACGCGTATTCCGGGATAAACAATGAATGACGAAGAGAGGAGAAAAAATATTAACAAAAGAAAAACGACATCCGTCAATGAAGATACGCTGAACATCGTGAGCGCTTTGTTCTCCGTTTGAAATTTCATAGCGCGTTTTTCTTATTGAGCAGTAAAGAAATCATCGTCGCCAAAAGTGCGTTTTTTCGGCGAGTACGCAATGGTAGAAGTTGGAGAACGTTTTGGCTGCGGAGCGAACGAATGTTCTGCAGGATTTTTTTCATGTACTTGTCCATTACTTTCTCCCAGTAAATCAATACTTTCTGTTGCAGTAATTTCCAATTCGTGTACAAACTTTTCAACGCGCGAAACAAAATAATTGTAGAACGCATACGCGGGAATCCCCACCATCAAACCGAATGCTGTTGTTATCAATGCTTCCCAAATTCCTCCCGATAAATCGGAAGGAACAATATTTGCGCCTCGCGCTTCAATTTGCTGAAACACAGAAATCATTCCTGTTACCGTTCCTAAAAAACCTAACATCGGAGCAATTCCGGCAATTGTTGCAAGCCAATTCAAATGTTTTTCGAGACGATATATTTCTTCGCGTCCAGCATTTTCAATCGCTTCTTTTATTGCATAGTGTCCAGATTGATGTTTGATGATACCGCGTTGAAGAATTGCAGCGAGCGATGCTTGTGTTTTCGCACATAATGCTTCTACTCCTGCAATATGTTGTTTTCGAAATGCTTCCCGTACATTTGCAAGAAAATATCCCACGTCTATATGAATTGAGCGCAACAATACATAGCGTTCAATCACCACATAAACTGCAAGCAACGAACAGAGAAATATCGGAAGCATCATAATGCCTCCTTTAACTGCGAGCGAAAAAAGGCTCATCGGGAATATTCTCCTTGAATGTTTGAATTGATATTTTTTTGTATAAATAACATTATTCGCAAATGGGAATGGAGTCCGCGTTTTTATAAACGAAAATAAATTATGGCACTACCGGTTTATAAAATACACGAACTCCATTTTGTTCAACAAATCAACGTGGTTCGATTCGTGAACACAAGCAGGGAACAAGAAGAAGAGAAATGAATATGAAATTGAACAAGCATTTGATTCGGACCAAATACTTACGTTCGTTTCTTAAAAACTTTCTACTTTAATTTTGCCGCCGGACGTTTTCAATAACATCAACTCACCGCCGCCGTTGATGTTTGCTTTCATTTTTGTTTTCTTCACTTTTCCAACGGTTTCGTGCGGCAAATCGCAATGCACTTCGCCGCCAAATGTTGAAGCATCCAAAACTCCTTTTGCAGATTGAGGAAGTTTGACAGTAATGTCGCCGCCGGACGTTTTCAAATCCATTCCCTTATTATCTTTTGCTCGCACTTCGATTTTTCCGCCGGAAGTTTCTCCGACGATTTTTCCTTCGACTTCGTCGAGTTCAATATCGCCGCCGGACGTTTTCAACTCAAGATCGCCGGGAGAATTTTTTATCCGTATGTCGCCGCCGGAAGTTCGTAAATTGGCATTACCGTTTGAATTGCGAACTTCCATATCGCCGCCGGAAGTTGCGAGCCATAACTCTGCATTGCAATTTTCAACGGTTACTTCGCCACCGGAAGTTTTTCCTACTTGTTTGTTTTTCATTCCTTTTATTTTTATTTCACCTCCCGCTGTCGTAATGTCGGTGAAAAATTGTTCGGGAAGTGAAACAATAAATTTCACATCTAACGATGATGAACGAAACAATCCGAACTTAAATTTATCTACGATAGTTTTTTCAAAATCTCCTTCGACGGTAATCGTGTTTCCTTCTTGCTTGAAATCAGTTTTAAATTTATCTACTTTCTTTTCCGTGCCTTTTACTTTCACGAGAACAGACACTTCGTCATTTTTTCCCGCAATTATATCCACATCGCCAACATTGGATTTCAGAATGAGTTTTCCGCTGCCGGAAACAGAAAACTTTTTTTCGTCCGTTCGTTCTTTTGTACCCGAAGAATACACCGTCGAAAGAGAACAGAAAAACGCAATGAAAAAAATAATGGAAACTAAACGAATTTGATTGAAGTTATTGAGCATATAAATCTCCGAATTAAATAATTGTAAATACGATAAATCACCAACGACCGACGACACCGATTGAATAAAACAAACGTTCTCCGCGATAGTTTTCCCACACAAAATATGTTTCGTCAAAAAGATTATGAATACTTCCGAGTATACGGAAATTCCGATTCAACGAATAACGCAGTACCATATCAGTAAGAAAAACATTATCGAGCGTTTGTGTTTTTTTCGCAGAAGAAACAAACATCGAATTTCTGTTTCCAAGCAAAATCAAAACGATGCACGTAGCCGCCGTTCATTTCTGCGGCGTGAATATACGCAAGTTCAGTGGAATTTTTCAAACTATGATGCGCAAATCATAAATCTCAAAAACATTCTTTTAAAATTTTTTGTATTGGCGGGAAAATTTCCAATCCAAAAGCAAAAAAAAAGAATAGTTCCTTTTTCTTCATTAAAAAAAGAAATGAAAAATGACAGAAAGAATATTATTTCAAGGGAAGAAAGAACGTTATTGCTGCGCCTTTTCCGTAAGAAGAATCCACCCACATTCTTCCGCCGTGCAGTTCAATCGTCTTTTTGCAGAATGAAAGTTCACCGCCGGTTTCATTCCGAAGCGTTGCGCCGCCAATGTGTTCCTGTTTTTCGAAAACGTTTTCCTTTTCATCTACCGGAAGTCCTTCGCCATTATCGGACACTGTTACTTGTACGCCTCCTTTTAAGTCGAGCATTGCAGAAACTTTTATTTCGCGCGATGAAGGTTTTGCGTGTTTCCACGCGTTCACGAATAAACTGGAAATGACGCGCTGCAGTAATTCTTTGTCCGCCGTAACGGAAGGAAGCGCAGGAGGAATATGTTCTTCAATTGTTTCATTCACTGTTAAGATGGTGCGAAAATTTTTTACCGAAGAACGCAACATATCGCGCAAGGATATTTCTTCTTTTTTCAACGTAATTTTTTGCTCGTGTTTTTCTAACAACAGAAGCGCGCGTATTGTTTGATTTCCCGCTTGTATATTTTTTTGCACTTCATTCAACATCGTTTGCACTTCTTCGGAAAGCGTATCGGAGTGTTTCAACATTTTTTCCGTTACCACAATCGCTTCCGCCGATTGTGTTTGCAACGTATGAATCAGTGTATGCGTTACTTCGTTTCGCAATGCACTCAGTTGTTGAATCTCGCGATTTCTTTCGAGAATACTTTCGCGCATATCAACAATACGAAGTAAGGATTTCACACGCGCTTTCAAATCTATTTTATTGAACGGTTTTGCAATAAAATCATCAGCGCCGGATTCAATTGCTTTTATTTTGGATGGCAAATCCTGAAGCGCGGTTACGATAATAATGGGAATCCACTCCGTTTCGGAATTGCTTTTTAACCGTGCGCACGTTTCATAGCCATCCATTCGCGGCATCGAAATATCAAGGAGAATTAAATCCGGTTTATGCGTTTGTACCGCCGCAAGCGCTTCCATTCCATCGTTTGCTGAAATGACATCGTAGCGAAATTCTTTGAGAATATCCGTCAGTAATTCGACGTTGATTTCTGTGTCATCAACGACAAGTATTTTATATTTTCGTTTCATCAATGGAAGCGAAAGAAATGCGATGGAACATAAACTGCTGAAAAATTCTTACAAACGCGTGTACGATAACGTGCTATCTTTATTATCGGCAAAAAAAAATGTTTTTAAAGGAAATCTCGAAAAATTTCTTAAAAATTCTTTGACGCATGTACTCGTTCATTTTACTGATACAAAGCGATTATTTTTCAGAAAAAATCTCCATTGTTTTTTCTCTCCATAACCTTCACGAATTCCTATGCGGGGAGAAGATGCTATGAGAAAAGAATCTTGTTGTTCGTTGTTTTCAGCAACAAAGATTTCATCGCCGAGTAAATCCGTTCCGTTTTCCTTTCTTCCTAAGGAAAACGACTGACAAATTTTTGCGGGTCCATTCGTCAGTTGCGAAAGCGATTTTTTTTCTGAATAATTATTCCGATTCGTTTTCATCGTTTCAATGCCTTCGAGTGGTTCAATTCCTCGCAAGAGAACTGCACAACCGTTTCCTTTTTCTTCCGTTACAATATTGGCGCAAAAGTGCATTCCGTACGTGAAATACACATAGAGTGTTCCGCCTTCTGCAAACATTACTTCATTGCGTTTTGTTTTTCCGCGATACGAATGACTTGCTTTGTCGTTGAAACGATACGCTTCTACTTCGACGATTTTTCCGATGAGCAATTCTTTCCTGCATTTTCGAACAAATAATTTTCCGAGCAGTTTTTTTGCAACACGTAACGTGGGCTGCAAATAAAACGAACGCGGAAGTTTTTGAAAATCAAAAGATTTTTTTTTCATAAAAAAAACTGTGTGAATATTTTCTACCATATTTCACACAGTTTTCACGAACGCATTCTATAAAAAATTATATCGTTACGCCAATTCCCAGAACAACGTTCCTTCCGTACGCATCAATGCCTGAACCGTGAACACGATATCGCTTATCAAGAATATTATAGAGTCCCGCGTTGATGTTGAAATACTCGAACGCCGCAACACCGCCGCGAAGATTCAACGTATTCCACGCAGGCGTTCCGTCAATTGGAATGCGCGGGTCGTTTTTATCTGCGGAAGATAAGTTTGTTTGTGCGGAAGAAAACTGCGCAAATATTTCAGCAAATATTTTTCTTTCGAAATTATCAAATCGAAAACTCAACGACAAATTCGACGCGGGAATTTTCGAAAGATATTCATCGGTTTCATCATTTTTTCCGTTTGCAAATGAATAATGACCGCTCGTCGTAAGCGATGAAGTATTATTCAAATTCATTTTCCATTTTGCGGAAATTTCCATGCCATGGATAGTTGCACGCGTAAAATTTTCAAAACGATACAGTTGAAGATTATTGACATCTTTCCAATACTTCACTCGTTGTATCAAATCTGTGTACTTTCCAACAAAGTATGAAACTGTTGAAGAAATATTTTCAGCAATGTATTTCACTCCCGTTTCGTATTGAATAACATTTTCGGGATTCAATGACGGATTCGGAATATCGGTTCCGCCCGCCCATTCGCCGTTTGCCGCAATGTCATC
>Ga0233425_10001777_pt1 | contig 45785 bp, 40 predicted proteins | sample Watercolumn_Towu_2_FD_181712 | JGI IMG/M metagenome (GOLD analysis project Ga0233425, IMG submission 181712) | Freshwater microbial communities from Lake Towuti, South Sulawesi, Indonesia - Watercolumn_Towuti2014_140_MG | ecosystem: Environmental > Aquatic > Freshwater > Lake | place...
CGCTGACGCTGGCGTAAGTCCCGCTGGACGCGTTCCATAAACCCACCACCATCCCCCCAAAGTAGGAATAGTTATTACATTTCCCAGCCACGATATTATGCGAGCCGGTGCGATCGTCGGTACCGTCGCCCCGGGCTTCGTTGTAACCGACGATGAGGTTGCCCAAGGTATTTTTCGTCTCGGTGGTACCCGCGCCGTTGACGATGCGGACGTTGACCCCGGAGAAGGTGATGTCGTTGCCGCTGCGGCTGACGTTTTGCAGCAGGGCCTGCTGGGCGGCCAGCGCCGTTTGCTGGCCGGCTACCGTCGCCTGGAGCTGGGTCACCGTCGTCGCCTGGTTGTTAACCGTAGTCGTGAGCTGGGCCACCGCCGTTTGTAAGGCGGCAATCTGGGTGCTCAAGGCGTCCACCTGGGCCTTGGTGTAGTAGCGGTCATCGTGGGTGTGAACCTCATTGGCCTTGGTACCCAGCCCGGCTGCCAACTCCGTGTCCCGGGTGATACCGGGGGGAATCTGTCTATCCAAGAGCACTTTACCCGACTGGATGAACTTGGTGGAATCCAATCCATCCAGGGTGTCGGCGTTGGCGGCATAACCGGAGGTGTTGATTCTGACCCGGGGGCCGAAGACCTCCCCGTCCACCACCACCTCCAGCCATCTTCCCTCCGCGGCGAAAATACTCACCCGCTCCGGCAGGGCGGGTTTGTCCGGATAAAGAACACCGGACGTTATGGCTTTCTGTGACCCCAGAGTAACCGAGAAGTTTCCATTCGACACCGTAATGTTCGCAAAGGTGTCAAACCAGAGGGGCGAGGTGGCTGTCTTCGATTTATAGAGGTTGAAGAGGATCGGGTAGGTGCCGTCAGGAAGATACGCCCCCGCCGCGTTGGTCAGGCGCCCCTGCAGGTAGAGCTTGCTGGATACGGCATCGGCACTGGAGGCGGTGCCAAGGAAGCATGACAAAATAACGAGAGTGATAAGGACTTTTGACACTTTCATCGGAATCCTCTCTTTCATGGAATTGAATCCGTGGGTTCATCTCGTCAGCCCTTTGCCGCAGCCGCAAGCCTGGTAAGGAGCATAAGGGACTAAAGTCAAGCGACAAAATTGGAAAACAAGCTTATCTGGTACGGAAGAATCGGCCCCTGAGAGGCAGAAGATAAAATATATACCTTACATCCGTTGTCCGAAGGTCGAAGAAATTACTCCTTTCGCAGAACATTATTTTAACCGGAATTTAGCATAGCACTATCCAGAAATTGTGTAAAGAAAATATACTTTGGGGTAGTTTGGAATTGAGCAAACCATAATTGTGTATGGTCATGTAAAAGGGGGCCATTGGTGGTGTCTCATCCTGTATTGATTGATGTCCCTGGTCAGTGACAACATTTTTCTATGAAAGTTTCGGCGGCGCTAACTTGCCAATCGCGAAACTTATCAATAATATCAATTCATTATAGATATGATCTGGATTATAAAATGGACGCCGATGGCTATCTGTGGGGGAATGTCGACAGAGAGATCGGCTGCAGATTTTTGGGCAGATAGAGGGGGTGCCCCGGCTCCCCCTGCCCGGTCATTTTCAAGCATCTAAGCTCCGCTCCCGCCTCCTTTAACATCCTCACCACTTCCTGACTTCTCCCCTGAAAGGCGCCGTGGTTACCCCAGGCGGCAACCACCAGGCCAGCTTTTTTCGCCGTATTCCGGAGGTATAAGTCGTTGTCCGGGCCGATGGGGTCCGGGGCGGCCTTCATTACCTGGGGATCGGTGGCCCGGAAGGCGAAGAGGTTGGTCATCAGCAGACCGCCGTAGCCCCAATCCCGGGCGTAGCCCTGGCAGCGGCGCACCGTGGGGTCGTCCTGGGTTTCATCGGCGGTGGAGCAAGTTGAGCCCGATGAACATGGCCAGGGGTAGGGTGGGGTCCCAGATGCGGGTGAGGGTGTAGCGCCAGGTGCGGCAGGGGGAGAAGACCGCGGATTTGTGGATAACCTCCGGAGGCTTTCCCTTCAGAGGGAATAACGCAGCTTGAGACACCTCATCCCTCCTTCATTATTGGCGAAATCCTTAAGTCCTGCCCATCCTTGGTTACGCTCATGGATGTTCCGGGCGTAATATTCAGACTTTCACAGTAGGCTTTAGGCAGGCAAATGTAGCGCGTCCCCCCAAAACTACGCACCTTTTTGACCGTTGCCTGCTTTATTTTCCCAGGTCCCCGCACATTTACCTTTTTCATAAGAAATAGCCCTTAATTCCTAAGATTATCTCACAAATATCAATGAAAATATTCTTTTGTCCACCCTTATTTTGGGGTGGGAATAATTTTTTATTCTGCTACCGCTTTAAGTATGGCCGAGTTCAACTTGCTCAACAGGTTTTCCCCGACTGTCCAGAGATTCATCATGTCGAAGAAGACCATCACCATTCTGGTGGCGCCATTGGGCGAGGGGAAGACTTTTGGCTGTATCGCTACCATCCTGCAGCACGCGGGACGGTGCGGCCAGCCGATAAGGGTGGCCATTGTTAGAGATACCTTAGAAAACATCAAGCTTTCTATTGTTCCTTCCGTGCAAGAATTCTTCCAGATCTTTTTCCCGGATAACCCCACCAAATATTACCGCTTCAAGAACGAATACAAGGAATTAACCATCTTCGCCAACTACCGGATAGACGTGGACCTGTTCGGCATCGACGATCCGGCCTCCCTGGGCAAGCTCCAGGGCTCCAGCGCCTACTCACTGATCTGGCTGAACGAGCCGGCGCCCATTGCGGATAAGGCCAACGCCGGGCTTTCCGAAGAGGCTTACAACGTGGCCGGCATCCGGGCGGTCAGGCGCACGGGCACCCCGGGGCGCCTCATCGTGGATATGAACCCCGCGGACGAAGAGCACTGGACCCACCGGCGCTTCATCGAAGAAGAGGATTTCGACCCCAGGTTCCCCCTGGTGCAAAAAGAAGTCTTCTTCGTGCCCTACGGGGAAAACGCGCACCTCAAGGAAGAGTCCCGGCAGATGGCGATGAAGATGTACGCCAATGACGAGGCCTCTTATGCCCGCTACGTCGAGGGGAAGTTTGCCCAGATCTACCGAGGGGAGAAGGTGACGCCGGAATACAAGGAGGCGATCCACCTCTGCCCGGACATCCTGGTGCCGGCTCCGGGCCTGGTTTCTTTTGCCTTCTTCGACGGCTGGCATTATCCCGCCTGCGTGCTGGGGCAGGTCACCTCCACCGGCCGCCTCACCTTTCTCGACACCCTGCGCCTCCCCAATTCAGACGTGCGCATCCTCATGGACACCCTGGTTTTCCCCATGCTGTCCTCCCCCAAATGGAAAGGCAAGGCCCGGTGCTGGCGGATCGGCGGCGACCGCACCATGAAGCAGCCGGACCAGAGCAACCGCAATGAGAGTGCGGCCAAGGCGGTGGAGGACGGCTTCCGCAAATTCTTAAGGGTGCCTGACATCTTCTTCGAGCCGGGGCCATCCCTTTGGGAGACCATCAAGCGGCACGTCAAAAATGCGTTGCTGGCCCGGGACTTTCGCAACGACCCTGTGGTGATCCTCTCCCAGGACAACAAACTCCTCCACAAGGCCCTGAACGGCGCCTGGCATTACAAGACGGACAACTCCGGCAATATCCGGCGGGACCTGAAGCCCGACAAGGACGTCCACAGCCACGTCGCCGACGGCTTCGCCAACGCGGTGAGCGTGATCCTTCCCAGCCTGGACCGGAAGGCCAACCTGGGGAAATACCGGCAACAGGCCATGAAAAACAGGAGGCGGGGCGAGAGTTACGCGGTGCGGACCCAGGGAGGGATTTTCTGATGGCCAGCAGCAAGGATACCAGCGGCTACCAGGGCTGGTGGCCCGTGAGGTTTTACACCGGCAAGGGGCCGGACGGCAAGATGCAGGGCCAGGAAGGTTTCCGGAACGTGATCAACGGCCAGGAGATCAAGCCGGAAGACGGCTGGAGTGCTCGGGAGTTGCCCTATCCCACCGGGGACAACGCCAACTGCCGGCACGTCTCCGAGGCCTATCGGCGCAACTATGACCTCATCGATTGGGGAAGAAGCTGATGCCTGCAATCAACAGCCAGCTTTTCAAAGATGGGAAGTGTGTGATTTGCGGCCAGATAACCGAGCATAAAAACCCCGCGATGATGAGTCGCGAAAACATTTTCAGGCATCGGCGCACGGAGCGCCGTGATTGTGCTCTCTATGAAGACTGTCTGACGCAGGGAGCCATTGACAATACGGTATGCGTTCCCTGCATCGTTTGCGACGCCTTCTTCCCATTTTCAGCAATGTTTGACGAGGAGGGAGCCAGATGCCCGCAGTAAGCCAGAACCACCAAGGGGCCATGGGCATAGCCCACGCCATCCAGGAGGGGAAGATGAAACCCAAACCCGGCACGCCTTCCGCCAAGATCGCGGCCACCACGAAGCCCGCAGACGTAACGGAATTCGCCAGCACCCCCCGGAAGGGGTTGCCCAAAGAGAAAGGGCCCAAGGTCAAGGTCACCAAGACCGGGGAACTGCACAAGAAGCCGTTTAAATAGGCGCACAGACATGGCCGGCAAGATTGACGATCCCAGCAACTATATCCGCCAGCGGGTAGCGGAAATGAACCGCGTGCAGTTGCAGGCGGAGATGGACGCGGAGATGGACGACCAGGAACTGGCGGAACGGGAAGAAGCGGCCCAGGCTTATGGCCGGGAGGACGCGGCCCATTTCGTCTCCTTCCTGGACGACTGCGTGAAGACGTCCGTGGACGCCATGCGGGAGATCCGGCTGCAACAGCAGGAGTGTTGGGACGTCTATAACGAGAAGGAGCCTGCCTCTTACGCTCGCAAAGAGCCCTGGCAGTCCCGGGTGGTGGTACCCAAGCCCTATTCCACCTGCCAGTTCGCCCAGGCCATTGTGCGCAAGGCCTTCGACGCGGAATTTCTCTCCATCGAAAACGCACAGGATGACGAGGCCGCGCAGTTTTGGCAGAAGCTGATGAGCCTGATGCTGTCTAGGACCTACGCCAAGTTCCCCATCAACATCACCGACGCCACCGGCATGGGGTTTGCCATAGGCCAGAGCATGGAGATGATCCCGGTGTGGCGCCCGGGAAAGGGACTGCGATACATCCTGGCGGAACCCTGGAAGATTCACCGTGATCCGGACGCTCTCAGCCGCCACCCCCAGAGCGGCATGTACTGGATTCACCAGGAGGACCTGGACTACTACCTGCTGAAAGACGGGGAGAAAAACGGCTTTTATCAAAACGTCCCGAACATGGCCCCGGGGAGCAAGTGGGCGGACCCCAAGAACAATCCTCACCTGACCTCGGAGGAAATCGCCCGGCGCAAGGAGATGTACTGGCAACGCTCCGCGTATCGCTCCATGGTGCGCGTCTCCGAATTCTGGGGCACAGTGTTGGACCGGCGGGGTGAATTACTGCTGCCCAACGCCACTTTCACGGTGGCCGCGGACCAGGTGATCCGGCTGCCCAAGGCCAGCCCCTATCCGACCTTAAGGTGGCCAGGCATGGGCTTTTCGCCGCTGCCTCACCTCCTGCGGTTTGACGGCCGCTCCCTGCTCCAGGGGATCAAGAGCCTCTGGCACTTTATGAACTCGCTGTTCTGCCTGCACGCGGACAATCTCAACTGGATCGTCAACCCTCCCACTGAGGTGGACGTCTCCGCGCTCAAAGACCCCTCGGACGTAGACAATTATCCGGGCAAGCAGTACCTCACCCACGGGACCCAATCCGGCCAGCAGGCCTTTCGGGTGGGGGAGCGCAAGAGCCAGACCGGGGACATCCTGGCCAACATGAATTTTGCGGACCAGCGCTTCCAGGAAGGGACCATGTTCACCTATGCGGCCCAGGGACTGCCCGGCTACCGGGCGGAGGTGACGGCCCGGGAAGCAGGCCAGAACCTGGACCAGAGCATGAATGTGGTGGGCTTGATCGGCAAAAACCTGGAGGATGGAGCCTTAAACGCCATTGAGGCTGGCGCGGAGACGGTGGCCATCAACATCACCTACGACGAACTGTCCCGGCTCATGGGGCCGGAAGTGGCGAACAGGTATGCCGATCCCTCTTCTCCCACGGGTTTGCGCCTGCCGCAGTTGAACAGCGGCACCTTCAAGGTGTCGGGCATTTCCGCGCTGATGCGGGACGCGGAGATCATCCGGGGCATCGCAGAAGTGATCCTGCCCATGTTCAAGGCAGAATACGGCAACATCTTCGCCCCCTATCTCAAGCCCTTCCAACTCATTCGCTCCGTCGAAAAGCGCCTCAACCTCCGGGACGAGGGCCTGGTGGTGGATGAGCAGACGGCCAAGGATGTGGATGCGGCGCAACAGGCGCAGCAGGAAGCGGCCATCGAGATTCAAAAGATGGCGCAGCAGGCGGAAGCCACCCTGACTCAGATGAAGGCCCAGGCGGAAGAGGCCAAGGCCATCATGAACAAGGCCAAGGCGGAAGAGCACCGGGGCAAGGCTACCCTGGCCGAAGCCAAGGCGGTGGAAGCCTTGCGGCCCGAGCCGGAACCGGAGTCCAAGCCGACGCCGGAGTCCCGGGGAGAAGAGCAATGACCCATCAAATCCTGGGAGGCGGCGGCGCGGACACGGAAATCGCCACCGGCTTGCCCAAAATCACGGCGGTGGAAGCGCGGCAGCAAAAGACGGTGAATAAGTACCGGACGGCGATGAGCCAGGCCTTGGGGCTGGCCCAGGAGCTTCAGGTCGGTAGTCCGGTGGTCAGAGTGCTGGCGGAAAAGTACCGGCGGCGTCTGACCCATCTTGCTAGCCAGGATGCGGAATGCCGGGCGCTGTTGGAGATCATCGGCGCCCTGCGCCACACCCTGGAAGTGGCCCCCCAGGTGGCGGAAGATGAAGTGCGCCGGGTTATGGGGCCGCAGTTGGTCCATTTTCTGGAGGAATCAGAGGCCGCCCCGGATTAGGGATACCGGCCTTTTTGAAGGAGTGACCGGCTTGAAAGCCCGTCACCACTAAAAACCGGGGTTCTTTTGGCCGTCGGCCAACGGCTAAGGGACGCAAGAACAATCAAGGACGGCTGTGCGGAGCCGCACTCTCTGCTACAGCCGTCCTTTTTTGTTGCCCCTACCGCGGCCCGCAAGGACACCCGCGGCGGAAGGAGAGCAGTTCCATGGCAGACGAGACCGGCAAAGAAAACGTGATGGAGACTCAGGAAGTCCCCGTAGACGAACTCAAGGGCCCGGAGGAAGAAGGGTCTTTGGCCAGCATTCTGGAGAAGGCGCCGCATCCGGTGTTTACCGGCCATCCGGCCGCGGCTGCGGAGGAAGAAGAAACTCCGCCCGGACCAGGGGAAGAAGCCACTCCCCCGGAGGTGACCCCCAAGGGAGAGGAAAAGCCCCCCGAACCGCCTGAGCCTCCTGAGTTCAAGCCCAAATACAAGAATCAGGAGGAGGCGGAGAGGGCTCACCAGGAGGCCGAGCGCCGGATGCACGAGGCCACCACTCAAGCCGCCCAAGAGAAGGAGGCCCGGGAAGCCGCAGAGCGGGAGCGGGATGGCCTGAAGGCGAAGCTGGCGGAGAAAGAGACTACCAAGCCTCCGGAGCCGCCGGCCAAGACCCAGGAAGAATTGGACGCCGAGCGGGAGGCCAAGATCGAAGCCGCCCTGGACGAGATCGAGCAACTGGATACCAGCGCCCCGGATTACCGGAAGAAGGTGGCCAAAGCCTGGGCCAAGGCCGGTTTCGGCGGTGGCGGTCAACCCGCCATTCCCGGCAGCAAGGAACTGGAAGAGATGGTCGGCCGTCTGGTGGCTGATCGGCTCCAGGAAAGAGAGGCCGCGGACGCGGCCCAACGGCAAAAAGACGAAGAGGACCGCCAGGCGAGGGAAAACGCCAATCTCCGCACCAAAGCGGAAGATTTAGCGACCCAGGCTGGCTTGAATATGGGTAAAGGCACCGTGGATTACCGCCTGTTCTGGGACGTGGCCGGAGAAATTTCCGACGAAGTGAAGGCCAAGCCCTTTGCGGAGCAGGTGAATTGGACGGTGGGAGAAGTTCGGCGCCTGAAGGGAGAAGTGGTGCAAACCACCGATCAGGCGCGGCAAAGGGGCCAAGAAAACCAGAAGAACAACAGCGTCCTGGAGAAGGGCGCCAACCGGCCCCACACCCCGCCTGCGCCTGAGCCCTACACCCTGGGGTCCATCATGAATAAACACCAGGAGGCACGCAGAATTTAGGGAGGTTGAGCCATGCAAGCTCATAACTGGACGTTCGACGCCGCCCTCGGAATTTATAAAAACCATCAGTTGAGCAAGAAGCTCCTGGAGGTTTCCGCGGGGGCCTGCAAAGTTCTCCCCTTCACCTCTGACCACGGCATCGCCTTCAAGCGCAACGCCGGCGAAGTGGTGAACATCATGCACATCAACCGCCTGCCCAACTCCGCTTCTTCCCGTCTGGAAGAAGACACCCGCATCCCCATCCGGAAGCTCTCCTGGGGCAACCGGCAGATCAAGGTGGTGGAGTTCGGGGAAGGCGTGGAATACACCAACCTGATGGAGATGTTGGCGGCTTTCAAGCCGTCCAACTCTCTCCAGAAGGCCCTGAAGGTCCAGATGGAAGAGGCCATGGACACCGAAGCGGCCAAAGCCTTCATGGAGGCCGCGGCGGTAAAACTGGTCTTCACCCCCACCAGCCTCACCGGAGGTCAGTGGGCGGTGAACGGCATCCCCGGGGCCGTGGCGTCCGTATCCCTGACCTTCGACCATTGCACCCTCATGGCCGACTACCTGCGGGACACCATCCATTGTCCGCCCTACGAGGGGGACAACTACGTGGGCCTTTCATGCAACCGCAACCTCCGGAGCCTGAGGCAGGACCGCTACTGGCAGCAGTGGCACCAGTACCTCCAGAAGGGCGATTTCGTCTTCCTGGGGGAGATGGGCATGACCGAGCGCATCCGCTGGGTGGAGATCAACCGGGCCCTGGCCTTCTCCAACACTGCGGGCACTTCGGCGACCCTGGGCGAAGCGGTGGTCTTCGGGGATGAAGCGGTGGCCAGAATCGAGGTGGAGACCCCCCACCTGCGCCTGGATCCCAACTTCCAATCCGATTTCGGCCGCACCCAGGCCGCGGCCTGGTACGGGATTCTGGGGTTCGGCAGCGTCTGGGACGTGGCCGACGACGGCAAGGCGAAGGTCATCCGCATCGGCAGCCTTTAAGGAGTGACCGGATAGAATGCCGGTCACCACTAATTCAGGAGGGAAATAACCATGGGTCAATATGGTTCCTATGAGAAAACGGTCTTCGATGCCGCGGTGGGCGACGCCTCGCTGGCCACGGCCATTGCTCTGGAAGCGGCTGCCGGGGCCATCCTCACCAAGACCATGAACGAGCCTTTCGTGGTCACCCGGTTCGGCTACCGGCCCACGGTAGCCTTCAACTACGACACCCAGGTGACCCAAGGGGTGCTCACCATCTACCGCTACCCGGTGGCGGGCGGCACCGGCAAGGTGGCCCTGGCCACCATCCCTCTCCAGGATGGGGCCTTGGTGGATAACGTCTATTACGTGGACGTGCCCAATCCTATCGACCCGACCCGGAAGATGGGCAAGGCCGAGATCAACGCCGGGGAGCAAGTGGTCATCGAGATTTCCACCCAGGCCGCGGGGGGCACGGAAGTGGGCGATTTCCAGCCTTTCTTCTGCGGGCACCCCAAGGCGGAAATCTGCGCCAACCAGTCCAAGATGCACAACCTCACCCCGGCCTAAACGGGATGACTGAACCGGAGGGGGGCCTGACGGCCCCCTCTTCCAAGGAGAAGGAACATGGCTGATTTAGGACCAACCGACATCACCGTCAACCTGACCCAGCAGGATCAAGAATTTCTGGGCATGGCCCAGAAGGTGAGTTTCCCCAGCATCTCCTTCGGCGGCGCGGGCAAGACTTACGGGTCGGCCAACGGCATCCCCATGCCCGCCATGGGCGCCTTCGGGATGAAGAAGGGGATCAAGCGGGTTTTCATCTCCCAGCCGGGCAATGGCTATTTCTATGTCTGGGACCGGGCTAACCACAAACTGAGAATTTTCCAGGCCGCTAACGACCTGAAGTTCATCGGCGGCATCACCGCCACTGAACCGGTGGCCATTGACGGCGGCGACACCCTGGGGAAAAACGCAGCCACCGACCGCACAATTCTGGCCGCGAACGCTGCCACCAAGGGCGGCGTGGTTCCCGGCCCCCTGGTGGAAGTGCCGGCTGCCCACGCCCCGGCTGCAACCGCCATCGAACTGATGGTGGTGGGCTATTAAAAAGGAAGGAAACGACATGGGTCAAAAACTGTTCACCAAGAATTATGGCGAGGTGGAAGTGGAGCGCTCCTGGCAGGAGGGCCAGTACCACATCGCCAAATTGACCAACGGCGCCTACTGCGACATCACAGGGCGACCCATTTACGACAAGGCGGAACTCCGGGCGGTGCTCAAGGGCCAGGACCTGGAAGACGCCTTGCACTGGTTCGATCACCGCCATGAAACCGAAGAGCAACCGCCCCGGCGCATCATGTTTGATGCCGACGGGACGCCCATCTTCGAAGACGGCACCCCGGTGGAAAGCCCCTCCGACCTATACCAGGCCCTCAAGCCCGGGCCGGTGCTGGACGCGGCCATAGAAGCTTTGACCCTGAAAAAGTTGGCCAGGAGGGAAGCGGAACGGCTGGCGCAGCAATCTCAGGCGCGGAAGAAGGCGTCTACGACCAAGGGATCAAAGAAACCGCAGACGAAAAAGCCCGCTGCGGCCAAGCAGACGAAGCCCAAGGCACCGCCCCCTCTCCCTGGACCGGAGGCGGCCGCGGCCACGGTGTAAACAATGGCGGAAACCGAACACCTGCGCATTTGTCCCAATCCGCAGTGTCGCCACGTCTTTCGGCCTGACCCGCGGATTTATCGGGACGCCCATAACGCCTGTCCCCGGTGCGGGGCGGACCTGAACCAGCGTCCGGCCTGGAAGGGACCCGAGTATGAGGGCTCTGACTATGAGTAAGTCGCCAAAAGTGGACGCCTTTGAAAAGGAATGGCGCCGGGAGGTTTCCTTCAACTTCGGCAAGGGTGGAATGGAGCAGCCCCCGGAGTTCAAAGACCTGCAGCCGGACATGGAGGTGAGCGTAGTGGTCACCGGCAAGGTGAAAAACCTGCGCCTGGACACGGACACCTCCAGCTTCTCCCTGCAGATGGAGAAAATCGAATTGCAAACCGGAAAGAAGGGCGGAATCAGTGAGGCCCTGGGTAAAGCGAAAAAGAAGCTTTAGGCCCATGAGGGGAAGCGGCGATGACTTTGGCTGAGATGGAACAGACCCTGGCTCTGCTGGTGCAGGATAGCAGCCTGAAAAAACAATTTGCCCGGATGCTGAACGACGCCCTCCTGGAGGTGGCCGCGGATTTCGATCTGCCGGCCTTGCGCCGCCTCACCCCCCTGGAATTCCCGGTGACCGACGCGGCCTGGCTCTGGCCTTTGCCCCAGACCTTTCATAAAAACCTCTTCCGGTGCGTTGACGGCGACTGGAACCCGGTGGCCATCCGCCGCAGCCTGGACCACTTGGATAACGTGGATCTGAACCATGACGAGGTGCGCGACCGGGTGACCCAGGTGGCGGTGAGCGACACCGGGATGGACAAATACCTGGGCATCTACCCCCTGGCCAACGACACCCTGCGCCTCTGGTTTTACGAGAACCCGGAGCGGCTGGTGAAGCCGGACGACGTTCCCAAGTGCCTGCCCTCGGAGTACCACGACCGGGTGCTGGTCACCAAGTGCGTCCTCAAAAACTTCCAATACTTCACGGATTTCATCGAGGACGGCCCGCAGAAGTCCCTGAGATATTGGGAGGACCAGTACCGCCAGGGGCTTTATGGCTCCCGGGGCGGCGACATCGGCTTAATCAACTTCCTGGTGAAGGCTCGGGGCGGTCCCCGGCGGCACGGGGGCTGTGATCCCATCGGCGGGCGGGGGTGGTAGATGGCCAAGTCCGTCATCGCCTACGGCTTCAAGGGCATGAACAACCTGCCCAGGGCCGCGGCCCGGCTGCTGGATGATGAACGGCAGTTGACGCCGAGAATCGTCCTTAACGCGGACGTGACCGACGGCGGGGTGTTGCAGCGCCGGGGAGGATACCGGCAGACCGCCTCCCTGAGCAGTTGCCATTCTCTCTGGGCGGACAGCGTGATGTTGTGCGCGGCGCAGGGATTTGATTCCCCCCAGGGGCTTTACAAGGTGGAAGGCCCCCAGGCCCTGGAGCTTTGCACCATCCCCGGGCCGGTCCAGCGCGTCTCTTTTGCGGAGATCAATAATCTGGTTTACGCCGCCACCCCGTATTGGCCGGGAGTAGTCTATGATCCGGCGGCGGAGACGGTGCGGCCCTGGGGGGTAAGCTTACCCCCGGCCCCGGAGATTAACCTGGTGGAGGGCGATTTGCCGCCCGGGACCTACGTCCTCTGCTACACGAACACGGCCAGCGGCCAACTCGGGGGTAACGGCCCCCTGGTGCAAATCTCCTGGGAGGGCATGAGTCGGGGGATCGAGCTTTTAAACCGGCCCGCCGGAGCCCTGTGCTGGATTACCCAGCCCAACGGCAAACAACTGTTTATGGCCCCCCTCGCGGGGGAGATGGTCACCGGCCAGACGCCTCTGATGCAGCCGCTTCCCACCTTCGCGGTGCAGCCGCCTCCGGGATTTTCCCATTTCGTCTTCGCCTTCGGCCGTATCTGGGGAGCCCGGGGTAAGAAGATTTGCTACAGCGACCCCCACCAATATGAGTGGTTCAGGACCTCCAATTACTTACCCTTCCTGGAGGACCTGGTGCTCCTGGCGCCGGTGACCGGGGGCATCTTCGCCAGTTCGCGGGCCAGGACCTGGTTTCTGGAAGGGACTGACCCGGCCAAAATGGGCCTGCGCACCGTGGGAGATGGGGCCGTGCCCGGGACCATGGTCATGGCCCAGGTGGAGGGCGGGGGTTACGAGATTTCCCGGAAGCTGGCGCAACTCCCTTCCCCGGTGTGGATGTCCCCCCGGGGCCTGGTGGTGGGGACGCATACGGGCCACGTGGTGCACCTGACGGAAGCCAGGGTGCGCCTCAATCCCCGCACCCAGGGGGCCGGGCTCTACCGGGTGAAGGACGGCATTCCCCAGGTGCTGGTCTCCCTTTACGGGCAACTTCAGGAAGAGGACCTCGACCTCCTCCGCCTCTTTGAGGAAGGGAAGATTTTTAACTAAGGAGCGGCAGGCCGGAAAGCCTGTCGCCACTGAGGAGCGATCCCATGGCCAACTTTCTCTATGACAAAGCCAGAAATGGATTTTTGAAGGGCGATATTCACTGGAAATCCGGCGGCGACACTTTCCGGGTATACCTGGTGGATCTTCAGGGGGGCACGGGCTATACGCCGAACCAGGCTACTGACGAGTTCCTGAGCGTCATTCCCGCCGCCGCCCGGGTTGCTTATGTGGCCCTGGCCCCCGCTGATCCGGTGGCGGGGGTGGCCGACGCCCCGGACGTGACCTTCCTCGCAGTCACCGGGAACGAATGTGAGGCCTTGGTGATCGTCAAATGGGTCACTTCCGACGCGGACAGCCCCTTGATCGCCTACATCGACACGGCCACGGGTTTGCCCATCATTCCCAACGGCGGGGACATTCAGGTGGTGTGGGACGCGGGGGCCAACAAGATCTTCAAATTATAGGCAGCTAACCGGGGCCTTAAGGCCCCGGAAAAGTATTGGAGGCAATCATGGGCCGCCTGTTTATTGATGGTTTTGAAAATGGCTCTTTAGATCTCTGGGATGTGGTTCTTCTTAATGGCAGCTATCCGCAAATTGCCACTGCCCAGAAGGAAACCGGAGCTTATTCGTGTTATTTCGGCGCGGCCGCCAGTTTGTATATCAGAAAAAATATTGCCGCCATATCGACTATTTATTTCAAGCTTCATGTCTACATTACAGCCCACAACTTAAACACTTCGCTGATAACCTTCTTCAATTCCGTTGGCTCCCAAATCACTCTGCGGAGAAACAGCGACTTGACAGTTTCGGTGGTGCGCGGCGACTTTACCGGGACTGTTTTGGCTACCGGCACCAGAAGCGTGCCTGACAATCAATGGGTCTTATTAGAAGGGAAACTGGTTATTGCCGATAGCGGTGGCGTGGCCCAAATCAAAGTGGACGGGCTGCTGGACATCGATTTTACCGGGGACACCAGACAGCAAACCAGTGACGCCCTAATCACCAATGTGCGTCTGGGTAACCCTACCGGTTCCAATGGCAACTTATTCTATGTCGATAATGTGGTTCTGGATGATGCCAGTTGGATCGGAAACACCAAGATTCAAGCCATCTCCCCCACCGGGGCGGGCAACTCCAGCCAATGGACCCCTTCTGCAGGCTCTAATTGGGATTGTGTGGAGGAGGTGCCCGCTAACGACGCCGATTTCGTTTCCGTCAATGCAGTGGACCAGGTGGACCTCTATGCAGCCGCAAATTTAGCCGGGACCATCGGTGCGGTCAAGAGCGTGCAGGTGCAGGCCAGATGTCTGAAGGAAGGGGGCCCCACGCCCCAGAACCTGAAACTGGCCTGCCGCACCGGGGGAACCAACTATTTCGGGGGCGACAACCCGGTGCCCACCGCGGCCATGTCCGTCTTCAAGCTCTGGGAGACCAATCCCAACACCTCCGCGGCTTGGACGGCCCAGGAAGTCAACGACCTGGAAATCGGCGTGAAGTCCGCGGCTTAAGGGGGAGTCATGGCCGACCAGATTAAAGTCACGCAAGTCCTGGCCCAGGTGGAGGGCCAGGCCCCGTCTTTAATCAAGACCAGTCAGGTCGCCGCCCAGGTGGAATGCCTGGCCCCGCCTGCAATCAAAACCGCTCAGATCCTGGCCCAGGTGGAATATGAGGCCGGGGATCGCCTCTGGCCGGCAGGCATTCCTTCGGAAGAAACCTTTGGGCAGGCTGAAGTCAGCCAAGGAGTGCAGGGCAACCGTTTTGATCAGGATCCCCATTGCCAGGCGGTCTGGAAGTTTGAAAACAACCTCCTGGATTCCCTGGGGGGTAATCATTTAACGGGTGGCGGGGACCCGCCCATCACCTTTGATGAAACGGACAAAAAGGAAGGGCAATGCTCAGCCGATTTTGAATGGGATCATGGAAACTACGCATCCCGTCCGGACGCCGATCTGAGCCCCGGGTTTCCCCTAAAGAGCGGCGATACCAATAAGAAAATCTCCCTTTGTCTCTGGGTCAATCCCGAAACCGTCTGGCTGGAGACGACCGAAGAACACAAATTCATGGCCCGACTGGCGGGAAAGTGGAGATATGGCGCGTATTCATTATTGGTGTGCCAAAGAAAAGATAAGCTGACGATCTTTTGGGGGTATAACGGCGGCGCCTCCACCAGGAGATACAACACCGGCATTGTCCTTCCCCAGGACGAATGGAGCCATATCGGGGTAGTCGTGGACGGGGTGGCCAAGACCATCTATGTCCGGGTTTACCGCGTCTCCAACGACACGATTTATGAATACTCCCAAATCGCCCTAGCGGAACTTGCAGTCACCACCGCGATTTGGGGCGTGGCCGACCGGGGCGACGGCTATGACTTCACCTCCTTTGACGGCAAGCTCGATGAACTGGTGGTTTTTGACGACCTCCTGACTCCCCAGGAGATCGATGAAATCCGCCAGGGCATCTATTATCACGCCATCAAACCGGCGAGCATCGATTCCGCCGAACAAGTGGGGCTGCCCGCGGTCTTAAGGACCGATTTAACCTATATTCTTCCTCCCGGCATTGCCTCCCAGGAAGCCGTTGGGACTCCCGTTCTCCAAACCTTGACCAACATTCAGCCGGCTGGCATCGCCTCCCAGGAGTCATTGGGGGCCGCGCAAGTCAAGCTGATGTTCCAACAGATTTTCCCCGGGTCCATCCCTACTGGAGAAGCCTGGGGGCAGGCGCAGGTGCAGGGCAGCGCGGTCACCATTCTTCCTCCCGGCATTGCCTCCCAGGAAGCCCTGGGGACTCCGGAAGTCGTTCCCGGGACAGCGACGGTGCAGCCGGAGGGCATTCCCTCCGGGGCAGGGCTAGGCGAACCCTCCGTGATTCCAGGGGCCGTGGAGATTGCCCCCCAGGGGATTCCCTCCGGCGAACAAGTGGGGCAACCCAAACTGGTCCGGAGCATTAATCCGGCATCCATCCCCTCTGCTGAAGAATTCGGGGCGCCGACGCTCCTGCCGGGGCCGGTGCAGGTCCTGCCGGGGGGCATCGGCACCCAGCAGGCCCTGGGCGTTCCCACGGTTATCCCGGGCCTGGTGACGGTGCTGCCGCAAGGCATCGGCTCCGGGGAGGAAATGGGGGAGCCTCTTTTGGGGCACAACATCCGGGGCATCGGCATCGGCTCCGGGGAGTCTTTCGGTAACCCCACTATTATCCCGGGCCCGGTCGAAGTATTGCCAAGGGGCATCGACAGCGAGGAGGCCGTGGGCCGGGTGCGGCTCAGGGGCCGGGCCTGGGCGGACCTGATCGTCCTGGATGTGGAGGCCTTGGAGGCCTTGGAATTTCAAGCCAAGCTTCCGGACCTGAACCTGGAGGCGGCGCCCATGGCGGCTTTGGAATTTACTGACGGCCTGCCCGCGGCGGACCTTTATGCAACGGAGTTAAAGGCGGTGGCCAATGGTTAAGGTGAGCATCAAGCAAGGGGAGGCCAAGGTGCTTCCCTTCAAGATCAGGGATCGGCGCACAGGGAGACCTTTGGATTTGACCGGGGCCGCGTTTCTGCTGTGGGTGAAGCGGTCGCCGGAGGACGCAGCGCCGGTGTTCGCCAAGGCGGATACGGACTTCGAGAAGACGGCGGCCGCCAGCGGCTACGTCACCACCTTCCTCACCGCCTACGACACCTACCGGGCCGCGCCCTGGACGTATCAGGCGGAACTCCGGGTGATCCGGGCCGGGAACCCGGCGCCCATCGAGAAGCTGGCCTTCGAATTGGAAATTATGAAGGCCATGACCCCCAACGACTGGACCTTGCAACTGACGGGAATCGGCAGCCTGGAGGCCCTGGGCGTTCCCGTGGTCAGCAATTTATAAGGACGGCAGGCGAGACGCCTGCCTTACAAAGGAGAAGGCACCATGACCATCTATGTTCCGAACATCGGCGAGAAGGAAATGCTCAAGGACATCCTGGCTTCCCAGGCCATAAACCTGGGGCTGTACAAGAACCAGGTAACCGGGGACGGCAGCCTGAACATCGATCTGTTGGAGGAATTGCCCACCGGCGGCGGCCGGGGCTATGCCCAAAAGGCCTTGACCAACGATCTACTGGAGGGCGTGCCCACGGCCAACAAGTGGGCCGTTTCCCTAAACGCCTCCGGCAAGGCGGAAGCGCAGTACCACAACGCCGCCCTGGAGTGGGTCTTCAACAGCGTGGACGTGGGTGACTCCCATACCGTCTACGGTATCTTCGGCTACACCTGGGTGCTGCCCTTCGATGCCGGCTTAGCCGCGGGCCCCATCAAGGTGGGAGATACGGTCACCGGCGCGGGCGGGGCCACCGGCGTGGTCACCGCGGTGGTGGTCTATTCCGGCACCTGGGCGGGGAACAACGCCGCTGGTTATCTCTGTATCAAGAGTAAGACCGGCACCTTTGTGGACAACGAGTCTCTTTCCGTGGGCGCTACCCCCATGGCCACGGTGAACACCGGGATCACCGGGGACGCGCACAAGAAGCTGGTCTTCATCGAGCCGTTCAGCGCCGGGAAGCTCATCGAGATCAACGGCCAGAAAATAACTTATGTCCCCAAAATCACCCTGAGTTCCGCGGCGTAAGACAGGAGCGGCCATGGCCGAAGGCGAATTCAAGGCCTGGGAGAAGTACCCGGACAGCTACCGACTGGACCACCCGGACTTCGGCGACGTCCATAAGACCACCTATGCCAAGGGCACCATCAAGGAATTCGAAAAGGTTTCTGATGATCCCCTGAAGGTGAGGTCCATGGTGAAAGTGGAGGTGGAGGGGTTTGGGATGTCCGATTTCATTCCCCTCTTCTTCCATCCCAAGAAGGAGTATTGGGACCACGACGAGGAAGGCGTCAAGGCCACGGATTTCAACAAGGAGGAAAAATACTTCGAGCAGGCCTGGATGAGCTTCCGGGCCGAAGACGAAGTGCGGGTGATGCTGCGGGAGGGCAAGCCTTACGCGGTGGTGGGGTTCGATGACGGCAAGCCGCGCATCGGGGAGGATGTCGTCAAGGTCGAATATCAAAATAAAGACGGCGCAACGCATTCATTTCAGTGGCAGTTCAGCAAAGGCAAGTATTACGGTGAGTTTGATGAAGAAAAGAAAGGGCCGGATGGCCTCGACTTATATTTGAAAGAAGAAGTTCCCAAATTATTAGTGTGGTCTAAAAGCGTTTCCGGTTGGCCCGTTATACCGCATTGGAACGATGATAGATGGAACGTTACAACCAGTGGCACAGTTACGCATTATTATCATGAATGGCGGGTGCCGGTGGGGGGGTTGCTTTATATCATTCAGGTCTTATCCACAGAGCAGCCTTATTTAACTAAAAAGATGATCTGGGTTGGCGAAGGGCCGGAACCGGATAAAGGGGGCACATCGGTCGACGAATGGGCTATATATTATTCCACTGATGAAATAATAGTGCAGGTCGGTCAGTTTAAGAAAGATTTTTATGAAGAGAAAAGCGCTTCCAATCAGGTGGCCGACCCCTTTGAGGTTTGGAACGGGACCATCGGCAAGCCCTGGTGGAACGAATACGAAGGCTTTAAGGTGATAAGTTGGCTCGTTTTTGAGCGCATCGGCAAACCAACCTTCGGTTATGTGCGCACAACAAGTGGGTTTGCCAAAGATCCAAGGCTTGATAGAGTTTTGTGGGATTATTACGGCTGCCCTCCGGCAAATTCTTATAATCTCAACAATTACGACGGCATATCTACACATGGCGAGCTTTGGGGAGAGGCAGAGTTTCAGTCGCGTTATTGGAATCAATTCGTGCCCCTTTGGAGCACGGCTAAGTTCTATGTCAGGCCGCATGATCCGGAGAAATAAATGGCCAGCCGCATTTACTTCCCTTCTTCATCTGCTCTGCCCGGAGAATTAGCGACTATCCCCATAGATGCCGGCTGGTCGCTAACCGCGGCGGGCAGTATAGGGTTATGCAGCGTCATTAAGGCCGGCACCCCTTTTGCCTGGCTATCGCAATCCGAATCCGAAACCACCGAGCCTTACGATGTGCCCGTTATCCAATACATCTCCGAGCCCCTGGCGGCCCAGACCATCAACGGCACGGTGAAGGGGCAGCTTCGGGTCTTTCAGCCCGCGGACGCCCAATTTTGCCGGGCCCTGGTCATCCGGGTGGTTTCGGGCGACGGCTTTTTCATCCGTGGCACCTTGCTGGCGCATTTCCCGGAAACCTTAGTCTCCGAATGGGACGTTTTCCCCGAAAACCGCTATTTCCCGCCCGCGGCCACGGCGCTCACGGAAGTGGTGGCCCAGGACGGGGACCGCCTGGTCATCGAGATCGGCTTCCGGGCCTTCAACACCAGCGCCACCGAATACATCGGCCGGATGGAAGTGGGCGACCCCGCCACCGGGACGGACCTGCCGGAAAACGAGACGGAGACCGGCCAGAAACGGGGCTGGCTGGAGTTCAGCCAGAATCTGGTCTGGATGCCCGACCCCTACGCGGTGGTGGGTTCTGGCGGAATAGAGGTCGCAGGGGACGGGGTGTTGGCCCATGAATCCCCGGTCTCTTTGGCGGTAGTGGGCTCGGGTGGCGCGGAAGTAGGCGGAGACGGGACCGTCAATTTTGAAGCCCCCGGGGTCCTGGAGGTCATCGGCGAAGGCGGGGTCAAGGTCGGCGGCAAGGGTGCGGTCGCGGTGGTGTTTCCCGACGTGCCCCCGGTGTATGCCCACGAGGGCGCGGGCGGCTGTAAAGTCGGCGGCGAGGGGGTAATCGAATTTATCCTGCCGGCCTCCGGCCTGGCCCAGGACCTGGCGATAGTAGGCTCGGGCGGCGTGGAGGTCAGCGGGGCCGGGGTACTAGATATCATCCCGCCCCCGGTGTTGGCAGTGGTGGGCTCGGGCGGGGTGGAGGTGGGCGACTTCCGAGTCCCGGAACTGACCACCGTCAGGTTCGTTGATCCCGCGGGCCTCACCCTTTACGCCGGCAGCGGCCCGGTAGCCGTAGAGGTGGGCGGCGCCGGGGTGGTGGCCCATTTGCAGCCGGAGGCCTGGGCGGTTCCCGCGACCCAAGCGGTGGAGGCCGCGGCCATCTTGGTGGGCGGCCAGGGCTGCATCGCTTTCATCACCCCCCAGGCCTTCAATGTCCTGGGGGAAGGCGAGATCATGGTGGGCGCGGAGCCGGTATCGGAGGGAACCTGCGACACCTACGTGCTCACCGGGTTCAGGAATGAGCCGTCGCTCTACAGCAACTTCAATTTCAATTCCTACGCCCGGCATCAGGGGAAGTTCTACGGGGCCAAGGAGGACGGCGTTTATCTCCTGGAAGGGGAAGACGACGCCGGGGCAGAGATTCATCCCGGGGTGCGCATCGGTCCCGCCAACTTCGGCAGTCAGCGGCCCAAGAGGTTGCGGTCGCTTCGGCTGGGCGGGGAGTGTGCGAACGCCCGGGTGCGGGTGAGCAACGGCAATGGCTCGGAAGGTTTCGCGGACGTGGAGCAGGGCGTGGCCACTGTTCCCCGGGAGGTCCAGGGCCGGGAGATCACCATCGACATAGCCGACTTCGAGAGCCTGAACCATCTGGAGATCGTGCCCATGGTTCTGGCCAGGAGATAGAGACGTGAGCTTCAACCCCAAGGAATCTGCAGAATGGGCCCTGGCCGCGGACGGCGGTGCGGAGAAGCTGGCTGCCGGGGTGGATAAAGCTCTAGCCGACGCCGCGGGGCGGGGTTTCCCGGCTCCCCCCGGAGAGACCCTGAGCGCCATTTTGACCATGGGCTTGGAAACCAAGGCGAGCCTGGTCCAGGCCAACGGCAAGATTTATGACGAGGGCCGGGCCCGCCTCTTCCAAGTGGACGAGTTCGCCTTGAAGGTCATTGTCCGCCTGGCCAAGCTGGGCATGGAACTCTACCGGGAACGGCTGTTCAACGCCCTGGCCCTGGAAGAGGCCCAGGCCCAGGCGGTGGCCGAGCGCTCCCGGGCCGACGTGGAGCGGCTGAACTCCGAGACCGAGGCGCGCATGGCCGCGGTGATCCGGGCCAAGGCGAAGGTGGAGCAGGGCATCATCGCCTTCAAGGGGCAGTTGGTGGCCGCGGAAAGGGAAAGCCTGGCCGGGGAATCCCTGTTGATCAACGCGCAGTTGGAGACCGCGCAGGCCAAGCTCGCCATCATCAACTCCATCTACCAGGTGATCGCCGCGGAGGAGTTGGTTCTGGCCGCGGAACGGCGCCGGGCCGCGTCTCTGGAAAAAGTGCTGGTGGCCCAGGAAGCGGTGGCGGCCATCAAGAAGGAGATGGTGCCCTTTCATTTGGCTAAGGCGGAGGCCCGGGAGCAACTGGCGGTGGCGGTGACCAAGGAGGCGGCCGTCCGGGAGGACATCGAGCGTTTGGGTTACGACCGCCTGGAACTTAAACGGGCCGAAGAGAACGTGAACCACCAGGTGCGGCAGGCGGAAGAGGACCACGAAGTGGCCCAGCAGGCCCGCGTCCGGGCGGAGAAGGTCAGGCAGGTGGCCCAAATCCAGTTCCGGCGATTGCTCCAGGAGTACCACAACCGAGTGCAGGCCGATATTTTGGAGCTAAGAAAGGTTTTGGAAAAGGATGGGGTGGACTTCAAGCTGGACACCCATCTGGCCCGGGTGGAAATGGGGGTCGATGAAGACGTGGCCTTGCTCGACCATGAGAGAGACCTGGTGGGCCAGGAGTTGAACAATCTGCTCCGGAACCTGGAGGCCGCGGCCAACGACCAGGCCACCACCATCAGGGAGAGCGCCAATACCAAGTCCATCACCGATCATTACCATTATATCGGCCGGCGCATCATCAAGGGTTTTATCACCTCCAGGGGCGGCGGGGGCCGTATCGGTCCCAATTATTAGGGGAAGGACATGGCCAACAAGGAACGAATGGATTTGGCCCAGCGCACCCGGTTGAGGAACGCCTCCCTATGGATCGGCCTGGATTGGGGCGGCCTGCTCTCGCCTTTGGCCACGGAGCAGGAAAGCCTGAACCTCCTGCACCAGGGAACGGTGGAAAACTTCCTGATCATCAGCAACGACGCCTGGGACCTGAAGGAGGCGTTCCTTAACCGGAGTTCCGAGTTGGACCGGGCGGAAGTCGATCAGGAGCGGTTGCTGGCGGAGGAAAAAGTCGCCCTGGGCCGCGCCAAATTGGCTTTACGCACCGCCACCGACGAATACGTGCTGGCGGCCAAAGTTTTTGACGCCAAGGTGAAGGCCCTCATCCAGAGCGCCCGGGAATACGCGGCCCAGGTGGAGTTGGAGCAACTGGCCGTGGAGAGGGACCGGGCGCAACTGGCGGTGGAGCGCGAGGCCCTGCACCTCAAGGAAATCAACGCCAAGGTCTTTTTCGAAAAGGTGCAGCGGGCCCAGGTGGAATCTGAAATCGCCCGGGCCCAACTGGACGTGGCCCGGGCCCACGTGCGGGTGGTGATGAGCGAAATCGAAGCCGGGAAAGCCGAGATCGAACTCATCGAGGCCCAGGTGCAGCAGGCCATGGCCCAGGCCGACAAGGCCGCCCTGCACGCGGACGTGGCCATGATCTACGCGGAAATCCTCACCAAGAAGCTCTCTGAAATCAAACTGGACGTGGGCCGCAAAGAGATCGAAGACGGCTTCGGTTTCCTGGACACCAAGTTGGCGGACCTGCTGGCCCTCTGGGAGGTCCGGAAGCTGACGGAGCAGATCCGGGAGGAAGCCGAAAAGGAAATCCTGGGGGAACTGGAACAGAGCCAGAATGCGGAAAGAGCCGCGGAGGCCCTGCGCCTGGCGGAAGTCGCCAAAAGCCGGGAAGTCTTTGATTACGAGGTGGCCCAGACCGGCCAAAGCCTGGAGGAGGAGCGGGGCGTCCGGGCCGAACTGGTGGAGGAGAAGCAAAAACTGGCCGAGGCCCGCAAGGAATCCAAGACCTCCGAAGTGTCAAAGAAGACCTGGGCGCAGATCCTGGAGAACGCGGCCCGGCGCTGGACCTATCAGAACAAGTACCAGTTGAACGAAACCCTGGACGTCCGCTTCGAGTACATCAGCGGGGGGTAAGATGGCCGATTTTCAGCCCCTGGACCTGGACGACCTGGAAGTCACCTGGTGGATCATGGACACCGAGCCGGAGATGGACGACATCTACGAGCGTGCCGGGGAGTCCCTGGAGCCGATGGTGGAGCGGCTGCAGATGCATCTGTTCCAGGATGCCAACAATGCCCCCCGCCTCTTCCTGGCCCGGTATGAACTGCCCAAATACCAGGAGGACTTCCAGCACGCCGACGGCGTGTTTCTGCCCGAGGCCCGGGGCTTCGTGGATTTCCTGGCCGGCTTCCCCATCGAGTGCGTGGAGATGTTGGGGCACATGGGGGAGTATTCGGTCAAGGAGGAGGACAACGAGTTTGACGTGCTCCCCGGAGACAGCACGGTGCCGCCCATGCCCAAGGAGTTGTTCGAGGGCATCCCCGATGAGAGATTGCTGCTCAATACCTGCTTTTTCGAGGAAGAGGAGCAGGGGGAAAACCCCCTGGAAACGGAGAACCTGAGCGGCGAGCCGGAGCCCTCCAATCTGCACTGGTGGGTGCGCACCAACGTCAAGGACGAGGACAAGTTCCCGGTGCCGGGCGAGTTCATGGGCCTGGCGGTGAGGATCATGCCGGGCAAGCCCTGGGGCATGCAGAAATCCAGTCCCTTTATCTACTCCGGGAACTGGATGGACACGGTTTACCTGTCGAGCGCCCGGGTGACGGAGGTCCTGCCGGACAAGGACCCCAAGGAGCCCTGGGCCAAGCTCCGGGTGCAGTGGCGGGACCAGGAGGTGGAGGTCAACCCTTCGGACTTCGCCGAGTATCAGGTTGATGACAGGGTTACGGTCTTGAAGGAAGTGGACGTGGACAAACCGTCCCAGACCTGGGACGACGAGGACGTGAAAGAGTTTGATGAGGAGAAATGGATTGCCATCCCGTTGTCGTTCTACGGGCTGGAGGAGGAGGGGTAAAAATGCCTTCTGATTTTATGATCGACAACGCCTTCTATGATCGAGGGGGCGATTTGCGCAGTGCGGCCCGGAGGGACCCGGTGGGCGCCGCCCTGGAGAGGGACGAAAACAGAGCGGCAACCTTGGAAGGCATCAGGATGCGGGAGGCCGGGGCCAACTACCGGACAGGCCTTGAGGCCGCGGCCAGGGTTAGCGCGGCTCGCACCGCCATTGCCCCGGAGATGAACATCCAAGAGGGCTTAGGCGACATCGGCACCAGCTACCGGGGCGGGCGGCTGGATCTGGGGGCCATCGCCAAAAAATCCCCCGTGGTCCCCGCGGGCACCGGCCGCGAGACCGGCAGTTGGGAGGATGTTGGCGGCGGACTGCAAGCCACCGCCGGCGCAGGCACCTTTAACCGCCCGGCCCACCAGGAGATCGTGGGCGGCGCCGGCGGGCCGGTGCATGTTCTCCGGGGCACACGGAGCACCTATGCCGGCGGCGCGCCCGGGGAGGAATGGGGCTCCCTGCAGCGGGCGGCCCAGGCCGTCAACCGGGCCGCAGGAGAAGGGGAGTATGTGCCCCCGGGCGGCTCCCTGGAGGCCCTGAGACACAAGAACAAGCTGGAGGAGATTAGGGCCACCGGCAAGGCGGAGGAGGCCCGAGGCGGTCTGGCGGCGCAAGCCCAAAAGGGCGCCACGGATTATCTGGAAAAAATGCTCTTGCAGGGTCACGGCATTGATGAAAAAGACGCCGGCGGCAAACCCACCGGGAACCGGATGCTGGCGCCTTACGCCCGGGAATACATGCTGAAGATCCTCCCCCAGGTCAAGACCATGGAAGACGTGCCTAAGCTCCTGGAGCAGGCGGGGCCGGAATTGGAGCGGGGGAAGCAGATGGACCTGTTCAACAACCCTGCCACCAGGGAGACCTCCCGGGCACAAATTCTGAACAATTATCGGAGCCAGATGCAGGCCGCGGGCCAGGCCCCGGACCCCAACACGGAGAACTACATCAAGACCACGCCGGTGAGCGGGGCCAATGTGGATTGGTTTAACCAGAGGTATCAGTTGCCTAAAGCTGGCACCAGAACCCCTTCTTTGTCGACCTTGGCTCCCGTAAAGCCCCAGATTCCCAAAGAGGATTTATGGGGGAATAGAGCCTTGGTAGCACCGGAAACGGTCATGCCCCCCCCTGTTTTAACGCAGGAAGAGGATCTGCGCTCTCTATCCCGCAGGTCCCCGGCTATGTAGGAGAGGATGATGTCTTGGCCGGAAGACCAGAATTTTGATTTAGCCAGTGTTGCCCGGAAACCTTTGGGGGAACCCAAACCGGACGTAGGGGATTTTTGGAAGCCCCCAGAGGCGACGGGCGCACAGGTGGGAGGGCTACCTGAAGGGAAACCTACCCCCAAGCCCGGTGAGCCTTCTGCGGTGTCTGGGGATTTCTGGACCCCGCCGGCAACGCCGCCAGTCGCCAGTCAGACCGCTGGGGTGCAGGAGACGGATAGCGCGGAGCGCATCGAGCGCCTGGCCCGGAAGCAGTCTGCGCAGGCGGTGGAAGTGGACCGCTCCTTGCCCGGGGAGATCGGCGCCTCTGCGGTGCGGGGGGCCCTGGGGCTGGCCAAGCTGGTGCCCCAGGTGGTCAAGATCATGGGCTCCGACGTGGCGGGTCCGGTGATCAAGGGCATTACGGGGCGGGACCTGGCCAAGGAATTAACCGAACCGGCCATCAACTACCTGGAAGAAACTTCGGAGTCTCCGGCGTGGAAGCCTTCCAAGGAGGCCGGGGGCGCGCCCATCGAACTGGAGCGGATCATCGCCCATCCCCGGGAAGTCATCGGCCAGATCACCGCCCAGATCGGCAACCCCCGCTTCTGGGCCTCGCAACTGCCGGAAGGGGCCATGTCCATGATTCCCGCCTTGGTGGGGGCCTGGGCGCCCAGGGCGGTGGCCTACGCCGGGAAGCTGGGAACCGCCCTGGAAGCGGCCAAGGCCGCGGGGGACACGGCCAAGATTGCGGAGATCGGTAAGAAACTGAACCGCCTCTCCACCATCGGCATGTATGGCGCGTCCATGGCCATGGAAGCGGCCCAGGGAGAGGAAAAGGTCCGGGACTACGAACTCAATCACCCGGACAAGCTCGTAGATTGGGGCAAACGGGTGCTCTCCATCCTGGGCACCGGGGTGGTGGCCGGCAGTCTGGAAGCCTTTTCCCTGGGGAAGATCTTCAGCGGCAAGGGCGGGCAGACCCTTGCCATGAAGATCATAGACAGCGTGGCCACCGAGGGACTGACGGAGGGGGCGCAGTCCATCGTCGAGAATGCCTTTGCCAAATATGGCTACGACCCGGACCAAAAGCTCCTCGAAGGGGTGGTGGAATCGGTCCTGGTGGGCGCGGCCCTGGGGGGCGTGGGCGGCGGGGTTGAATCCTACCGCCTGAAGATTCGGGACCTGTCCCAGAAGGCCCGGGAAGAGCAGACCCAACAGCACCTTGCCACCCAGGACTTGGCTGCGGCCGCAGAAGGCGCAGCCCGGGGCGCAATCTACGCCGGGATTCCGGGACTCCAAAAAGTGACGCCGCCGGAGCCGGTGGTGGGCGCTGTCCCGGAGCGGCAAGCTCCCCAGCCCATGGCCTTAACTCCCGAAGAGCAGCATCAAGCCATTTTCGGCAACCGGTTCAAAGAGAATCTGCCCCGGGCCGACGCGGTCCGGGCCCTGGTGCCGGAGATGGGAAGTTGGGAGCGGGCCGAGCGGTTCTATGGTCTCTACCAGCAAGGCGACGCGGCTACCGCGCTGCAAGAATTCCCGGAGTTTTCCGCCTGGGCAACGCCGGCACAGAAGGAAGTAGCCCGGGGCCTGCCGCCAGCCTTTACCGGCAGGCCGGGTCCCAAGCCCGCGCCCATGGGAGTCACTGCCGCAGAGGTGGCAGAGCGGGCGACGGCCACGCCTGCGCCGGTTGCCGCAGAGGTTACGTCTGCGGAAAAGCGGACTACACCTCCATTCGCGCCCATGGGGGTGGCCGGCGCTGCCGCCGAGGATCTAGCCGCGGCCCAACATCGGGGGAAAGTGTCGGGCCGGGAAACGGTGGAAGAGGCCCTGGGCCCCATTCGGGAACAGCAGGCGCTTCGGGAGCAGACCCTGGATCAGGCGGGGGGCACGGTGCCGGAATCACGGCTGCGGCGAATGGTGATCCAGGAAGTGGAGAGCCGCCTGGCCCGGGGCGAGGAAGTGGATCCCAAAGTTATGGCGAAGTTCCCGGAATTGGCCCGGAAGTATGGACAGGAAGTGCCCGCGGCTCCACCGGTTCCCGAAACGGCTTCGGCAACCGTTCCTGAAACCGTTCCCGAAGAGCCTCCCACGGCGCCACCCCCGGAGCCTCCCGCCCCCAAGGTGGTCACCGGAGGCTCCGCCCTGGCCAAAACGGAGCGGGGTACTGAAGTGGCCACCAGCTGGGCGGTGGTGGAAGCCAATGATTTGGTCACCTCCCACGACACGGCCTTAAGCCGCAATCCCGTTTATCCCCAGGAGTTGCAGCCCCGGGAACGGGAACGGGCCGCTTCCAGGTTGCAAGTGGATCGGATTCGGGAGGGTCTGGAGCCGGAGTTTCTGGCCGAGTCCCCCAAAGCCTCTGAAGGCGCACCGGTCATCGGTCCCGACATGGTGGTGGAATCCGGCAATGCCCGCACCATTGCCCTAAAAGGCGGTTACGAGACGGGCCATGTCAAGACCCAGGCCTATAAGGACTGGCTGTTTAAGAATGCCGGGAGGTTCGGCCTGGACCCGGAAGCATTACAGCAGGTCGAAAATCCCGTTCTGGTGCGCATTCGGGAAACGGAGGTGGACCGTCCCCAATTCGTCCGGGAGGCCAACGAAGCCGCGGTAGCCGCCATGTCCGCAGTGGAGCAAGCGAAAAGCGACGCGGCGCGGATGGCGGAGACCGATATTCTAGGTTTGTTTCAGCCGAATGAGAAGGGCGTGATTCTATCCCGGGAAAATTATCCTTTTATTCGGCGTTTCATGGAGCAGGTTGTTGGACCTACAGAAGCGTCCCGCTACTTTACCCGGGAAGGCGAACTGTCTCAGGAAGGCGTGACCCGGATCCGCAACGCACTTTTTGCTGCGGCCTATGGGGACAGCACGGCATTGGAAAAATTGGCCGAATCCCCCGACGACGCGGCCCGGAACGTCACCACGGCCTTGACCATGGTAGCACCTAAAACCGCGGTGATTAAAGCGGAGATCCGCAAGGGGAATCTTCACGACCTGGATATTTCCCTAGACCTGGCGGAGGCAGCCAGAATTTTGCAGGGATTGCGGGAAGAAGGCAAACCGGTCGAGTGGTATCTGAAACAGGGGCAGCTATTCGGGGAGCAAGACCAGTTAACGCTTGACATTTTAAGACTTTACGACCACTATAAGAGAAGCCAGACTCGCCTGACCGCGGTGCTCAACGAGTACCTGAATTTGATTGAGCGCCTGGGGTCGCCTAAGCAAGGGAGCCTCTTAAATGAAACCGCCTCCGTCCCCACCAAAGAAGAACTCTTCCTCACTGCCGTCTCCAACGCACGAGGAGTACAGGGAAGTGGAGGACCCGGGCCCCTTCGAGCCGATGTTTTGCAAGGGGAGACCGGAGGTGCTGGAAGCCCTGAAGAAGCTGGGGAAACCCACCCTCCACTAACCCCGAAAAAGCCCCCCAAGCTTAGCCTCAAGCAGGCCGCGTTCGGTCTGAAATCCGCAGAGAAGCCCCAAGGCAAGTTTGAAAAGCGCCTGGGGGAAGTCCTCGCGGCCTACCCCGACCTCGACCCGGAGCGGGTATCCCAGGTCCTCCGGGCCCAACCGCAAGCAGTCAATCAGGACATCGCCGTCCTCTCTCGCCTTAATCCTGAAGAGATCAATCAGGTGATCCGCGGCAATCTGTCCGCCACCGAAAGGGAGCAGCTTTTCCGCAAGGCCACGGACTTGGGCCAGCAAAAAGGTCTGCCGGGTTTGGGCAGGGGAGGCCTGTTCGGCCGGGTAGGTGTCGCCCCCGGAGAGGCCCCTCCCCTCACCGCCGAGGCCATCCAACAAGCTTTCGGCCCCGAAGCCCAGGTGACGGCCAGCCCCTTGATGCCGGACGTGCATGAAGTCCTGCTGCCGAACGGCACGCGCATCCTGGTGAAACAGAATGCCGAGATTAAAATCGCCCCGGAGTCCCTGACCCACTATGGCAAGACGGAGTTGGGGCCGGAGGAATATGCCGCGGGGGAATGGCGTTCCTTGAACGGCACCAATCTCATCTCCCTGGCTAAGGGTGAAGGGGCCGAGACCCTGCACCACGAGACCTTCCACGGGGCCATGGAACTGGTCCTGACCGAGAAGGAAAAGGCCGCAGTCCTGAAGCAATACGGCGATGAAGAAGCCGCGGCCCGGGCTTACGAGACCTGGAACCCCGCCGAGAAACCCGACACCCTCTTCCAGAAAATCATGGATTTCTTCCGGCGTATTGTGGAGGCTTTCCGGCCCACCGCGGAGGGGACCTTCGGGAAGGTCAGGAGCGGGGAGGTGTGGGAGCGGCAAGTTAAAACGGCTCAAACTGAAGGGGACCAACGCCTTTCCATCCGTGCCGCGGATGCCGAATCCCGCCTTCAGGCCTATCAGGACAAAATGATGGCCCCGGAGGGGAAGGAACCGTCCCAATGGCAAAGGTTCAAGGATCGGCTTTTCCTGCGCGGCGACACCAAACAGGAGGCCGCGGACACCCTCAAAGGCTGGTATGACGAGATCGTGGACCGCTACGCGCCTTTCGAGCGGGCCCAGGCCCGGACCGTGAAAGCCGGGGGCCTCCTCGCTCCGGGGGAAACCCCCACCTACACCCTGGCATTCTGGCGGGGGCAGGAGGGGTGGGTCTCTCAGGCAGTGATGAAGAATGGCGTTTATCACGAGACCAAGGAAGGGGGACGGTTCACCGGCGACAACCGCAAGGTGGGCGAGTCCCTGCATCAGCGCCTGGACCCCTTGCGGGAACTGGCCGAGGCCTGGGGCGAGAAGCCGCAAACGGTAATCAACGACCTTTTCAACCGCTTCATGGTGGCCCAGCGCGATCTGGAACTGGCAGGGGAAACCGGGGCCCGGGAGGCAGGCGAAATCAAGGGAGTCAACCCGGACGAGTCCCGGCAGGTGCTCGCCGACCTGCAACAGGTTTACGGGGCCGACTACGCCGTCCTGGAGAAGGTGGCCGGCCGGCTGGAGGCGGACGGCAACTTCACCCCGGGGTCCATCCGGGAATGGACGGACCAGGCCATTCTGGAGCGCCTGGAGCAAGGGGGCCTGATTACCCCGGAACTGCGTCAGGAGATCAAGGCCCAGAACCAGTTTTATCTCCCGTTTAAGCGCCTGATGGACCAGGTGAACGAGTACGTTCATGCCTACGCCCGGGCCCTGGGGGTGAAGGGCAAGGTCATCGAGGAGATCAAGGGTTCGGAAAAGCAGATCCTCGACCCTCTGCAGATGCTCATGGACCTGGCGGCCAAGGCCAATTACGCCTACGCCCGCAACCGCATCCTGGATTCGGTGGCCAAGCTGGGGGAATTCGACCCGGAGATTTACGAAGTCAAAGGGAAGCTAATCCCCGGCATTGAGAAATCCGGGGTCAGCCCTCTCCTGGGGCTGCCTACCAAGGAAAAGACCGTGGCCTTCTCACCCCTACCCCCGGAAGAAGGCACCGTCCCCTATTACCGGGACGGCAAGTTGCGCTGGCTGAAACTGCCCCCGGATATGTTCAAGGCCACTCAGAACATGATGCCGGAGGACATCGGCCTGCTTTTGAGTTGGGCCAAGAAGCCGGCCGATCTGCTACGGGCCGGGGCGGTGACCACCCCGGAATTCGGGTTAGTCACCAACCCCTTAAGGGATATTGTCCAGGCCTGGCTTTTCAGCCGCTTCGGGTTCTCTCCCCTCAAATGGGTCCGGGATCTGGGTTTGTTGATCAGCAAGGACCCCGCCACCCTGGAACTTCGCCACCAGGCGGAAGCCGGGGGCGGATTCATGGCGACCCTCGCGCAATCCTTCCTGGAGCCGGAGAAGATTACCGCGGACGACATCACCGGGAAGAAGAAGGGTATGTGGTACGCGGCCCACCCGGTCCAGGCCCTGCGCCATGTCTCGGCTTACCTGGAGAATCTGACCCGGTTCTCCATCTATAAGCAGGCCCGGGAAAAGGGTTTGAGCCACACGGAAGCCATTCACGAAATGCGGCGCACCACCCTGGACTTTCGGCGCACCGGCGGCCACCCGGTGGTGCGTTACCTGAACATGATCGTGCCCTTCTTCAACGCCTCCATCCAGGGGACGGACAAGCTGCTCTCGGAGTTGGCGGGACCGAATAGGAATGCGGTTCTGCGTCGCCTGGCCATGCTCACCGCGGGTTCCATCGGCCTCTGGCTCCTGGCCCACCAGGATGACCGCTACAAGGAACTGGAGAATTGGGAGCGCAATTACTTCTGGCACATTCCCCTGGGGAAGGACGGCCCTATGATCCGGCTGCCAAAGCCTTTCGAGGCGGGGATCATGTTCGGCTCGGTGCCGGAGCGCATTCTTGATCAACTGGTGGACAAAAACGTGGGCGGGGTGAAATCGGCCCTGGGCGCGGCCTGGCAGGCCCTGACCCCGGAGTTCATCCCCGCCTTTGCCCGACCGCTCATCGAAGGATCTGCCAATTACAACTGGTTCCTGGACCGGCCCATCGAGGATGTGAGTCTGCAAGCCCTGCCGGTGGAACTGCGATCCAAGCCCTGGACCACGGAGTTGGCCAAAGCGGTGAGCAAATACGTGGGACCAATGACCTCCCCGGTAATGGAGCTTTCCCCGGTGAAGGTGGAGCACCTGATCCGCACCACCACTGGCGGCTTGGGTGCCAACTTCTTCATGCCTGGCATCGACGTGGCTTTGAGGAAGGCCGGCGTCCTGGAGGACATTCCCCAGCCGGAACAGGATTGGATTCAAAACGTCTGGGGAGTCCGGGCCCTGTTCACTAAACCGCCAGTGGGTTACCGGGCCAAGAGCGTGGGCGACTTCTTCGAGACCTACCAGAAGACGGTGCAGGCCGACCAGGGCTGGAAAATCCTATGGAACACCGGAAGTATGGACAAGCTGGACGAGTTCCTGAAGGACAACCCGGAGGCCATGTTCGCCCGGGTAGCCCGGAAGCAGATGGCGGAGATGGGGAAGGTCAAGAAGGAGCGCAACGCCGTCCACCTGAGCAAGACCCTCTCTCCGGAGCAGAAAAAGACCAAGCTGGACGCCCTGGATGAAAAGATCGTGCAACTGGTGAAGGCGGGCAACGCCCTGATGGACCCGGGGGTGGCTATCGCGGTGGGCATGCCCTCCCGGTTCAAGCGGGACGCCTTCGGGGGCCGGAAGTCCCTGGACCTGGACGGTTACTACAAGTTCACGGTGGAATCGGTGGGAGATGCTTATGAGGGCATCCAGAAAGAAATTCCTCGCTTGCTCAGGATGGACGAGGCCTCCCGCCAGCGGTTCCTGATCAAGACCATCCGCCAGGCCCGGGAAGAATACCAGCCCTTGTTAAAGAAGCCGGAAGACGTGCTCAAGCCCTATCGGTTCCAAAATCTATTGGACAAGCCCACCCGCAAGGAGCGGGCCGACTACCAGCAGATGTTCGGAGCGCACAAGATCCCACCCGGCGCCGCGTCCGGGTACAGATTAAAAGAGGAGAAGGAGGCTAGGCCATGAAGCCGAAAAGATGGCTACGAAGAAAGTTTGTCTTTGAATTCGCCAACGGCGCCAGCGGCGGGGCTTTGGTGCAGAGCCAGGTGATCCACCTGGAGGGGGAACTGCTCTGGATTCACCAGCGGAACAGCGACAACCCCGGCAACCGTACCGCGCAACTGACCCTGGAAGATGAGGACGGCTTCCAGATGTTTGACGGCACCGCCAAGGCGGACAACGCCAACTATGACCACGAGTTCGGGGTCACCATCCGCCGCATCCTGTCTGGCCGAAACACCTTGAAATGCACCATCTCCGGTGACCCGGGGGCTGGGGGTTACACGGTGACCGTGGTGGTTTATCTCGTGGGGCGGGACGGGTAAAGGTGGGGGTGCCATGGCAACCGCGCTACAGGACCCCAATATTTTTTATCTTGCCGTGATCCTTCTGGCGGCTTTGGGTTTAGGCACCGGCCTTAGCCTGGGAAAGGGGGGGGCATTGTTGGCCAAACTCAAAGGCAACGGCGAAGGGAAGGTCAGCGTCTCCGTTACCCCGGCGGCATCAGCAGGAACCGAGAAGGCGGGGAAATCCTGCTCGGAATGTCTGCAAAATCTGGCCCAGATGCTTCCGTGCAAAGACCACTCAGGAGTAGTAGCGGGCATTGGCCATTTAGCCGCCAGTAACGACAGAATCGAGAAACGGGTGGATCAGGTTTGGGACGCCATTGACGACATTCGAGATGACGTGAAGACCTTGATCAAATCCGGAAGGCCCAAATAGGAGGGGCTGGAAATGCAAGTCAGAGTCATTGCCGACAAGGGGCTAAACGTCCGGGGGGAACCTGATCTGGAAAGTTCGATCTTGGAGGCCGTCCCCCGAGGAGCCGTCCTGGAAGCCGAAGATATTTCCTGGATGAAGATAACCCTGGATGACGGCCGGGAGGGTTGGGCCGCCAGTCAGCGGGCCGCGGACCGGTATCTGGAAAAGGTGGGCGAAGAGGGCCAGGTGTCTGAGAAAGAGCCCCCCCTGCCACCGGCACCGGTCATTGATAGCATCCCACGCGTCCTCCTTCAGTCCGATCTCCCCCGGGTCTTCCATTCGCCCCCGGAGACCTATCTGTCCGCCGACTGGAAGGCCTGGGCCAAAAGGTGGGTGGTCTGGATCGATCTCTCTCCCTGGGCCGATCAACTTCGACATGTAAAGGGTTTGTGGAGCGGGGGCAAGTGCGGCTTCTGGGGCAACAAGATCCTCCAGGGGCCCATCAATAAGGTTTTCGTCAAGCTGGCGGAGCGGGACCTGCTCCACGAAATCATAACCTTCGAGGGCTGCTGGTGCGTGCGCCCCATGAAGGGCGGCACCCGCCTGACGGTTCATTCCTGGGCTCTGGCCCTGGATTTCAACGCGGCCACCAATCCCTTCGGCGGAGGCTGCACCTGGTCCGATGAGTTTTTGCAGACCTGGACGGAATGCGGCTGGGAAACCGGCGCAGCCTGGGATCCGCCGGGCACCGACGCCATGCACTTTCAATGGGCCTGGACCCGGGACTGGACGGAATATGAGGCCGATCCATTTCTTCCCAAGGTGGAGGGGCGGGCATGAAGAAGACGTGGCGCCAGAAACTCTTTTCCGCCAACAATGATGAGGTAGACACCAAGGCCGTACTCTCGGTGGCGGCCATGGTTATCGCCATTGGCATGTATCTGGCCTACGGGATCAAGGGCCTGCTGATCGAATGGAACATGCCCGCGGCCATTCGGGACATTACCGTGGCCTTGATCATCGGCGGCGCGGCCACGGCCGGGAGCACGCTGTTGAACCAAAAGCTCGGGGTGGGGCCTTGCAATCCCACGGTTGCTTCGCCAACCTCACCGCCAACTATATCTCACCCGGCTGACCTTCCACCAGAGGAAGGGCCGGCAGGCTGAAGATAGGAGGTGGCCATGTTCGGAAACTTATTTGGAGGCCTCACCGGCAAACTGGTGGGAGGAGCGCTGGTGGCGGTGTTGGTGGGCGGCGGCCTTTTGTGGGCCGTCAACGGTATTAAGGGCTGCGTCCGGGCTAAGGACAAAGCCGCGGTCCTCGAAACGTCCATAGAGAAAACCCAGGAGGTGCAAGATGAAAAGGCAGAGATCCAAAGAGAGACTGAGCAGCTTTCTGACCAAGGGCTTGCTGATTCTTTTCACTCTGGTGGTTGTGGGGTGCGGCGGAAATAGCGCCCACATCGTGGCCCCGCCCCTGGATGATCCGCCTGGCCTGGACAGCATGACCCCCGATAAGAACGACAAAACCGGGGAGCCCGGGTTCTGGATGAACCGCAAGGACGCGGAGAAAGAGAGGAACTTCCGGGAAGGGGTCAGGGCCGTGAAAAAAACTTGGAAATAAAAGTGGGGAAGCTAATCAAATTCATGCAAATCGGAAGTTCACTGTAATTCTGATCATCGGAAGGCTGTTTTTCAAACTCTTCCTATATACCGTCATTTACCTCCTCCGCAGAGATATTCTGATTGACTACTCCTACTTTTTGGCCATAGACTTGTGCTTATGAGAATCGATCCTGCTACCGGGAGCACATACCGGACTTAAGGCGGATCACCACATGAAATTGACCGACTTCCACGCAAAATATTTCGCCCATGAGCTAACCAGACGCTGTGCGTCTGATAGTGTTGAGAAACTTGCGGCGGTGCTGGCGGACGCTCAGGTTGATCTGAACCCCCATCAGGTGGAGGCCGCCCTTTTTGCCTTTCGTAGCCCCTTCTCAAAAGGTGCAATCCTGGCTGATGAAGTCGGGCTGGGTAAGACCATTGAAGCCGGGCTCCTGCTCTCTCAAAAATGGGCCGAACGGAAACGCCGCCTCTTGGTCATCGTGCCAGCCAACCTGCGGAAGCAATGGAGTCAGGAGTTAGCGGACAAATTTTTTCTCCCTTCAATCATTTTGGAGTCTCGCAGCTTTAACGAGTCCATCCGCGCCGGCAACCTCAATCCCTTCCAGCAAGACGTCGTAATCCTCTGTTCTTACCAGTTTGCGCGCACCAAAGAACCATATCTGCGTCAAACCTCTTGGGATTTAGTGGTAATCGACGAAGCCCACCGGTTGCGTAACGTATACAAGAACACTAGCAAAATCGCCCTATCCATCAAGGAGGCCGTGGCCTCCTTTCCCAAGGTCTTGCTCACGGCCACGCCGCTGCAAAATTCGCTGTTGGAACTCTATGGTTTGGTAAGCATTGTGGACGATTTTGCCTTCGGGGATCTGAAGAGCTACCGGACTCGCTTCACCCGGCTCGGTAACGATACGGATTTCGCAGAGTTGAAGGAACGCCTAAAGCCCCTCTGCAAGCGCACCCTGCGCCGTCAGGTGTTAGAGTACGTGAAGTATACCAATCGTCATGCACTTGTGCAGGAGTTCGTGCCTTCAGAGGCAGAGCAGCGGCTCTATGATCTGGTCTCTGAATATTTGCAGCGCCCCACGCTTTATGCCCTTCCTGCCAGCCAACGCCAACTTATGACGCTGATCCTGCGCAAGTTGCTTGCCTCATCCACCTACGCTATTTCTGGCACCCTGGAAGGTCTAGCTAACCGGCTTGAGGCTGCGGAGACGGCCGAAACTACCGTGGATACCCCACCGGAAGATTTGCCTGACGACTTGGAAGGGATGGATGAGCTGGCCGACGAATGGGAAGGGGATGAAGACGGCCCCCCCCAACCGGAACGGGAAGGCCTAACTCCTGAGCAACTGGCGGAACTGCGGCAGGAAATGGCGCACCTCCGTGAATTCCATGCCCTGGCAAAGTCGATCATTAAAAATGCCAAAGGGGAAGTCTTACTTACCGCCCTGCGCCGGGGCTTTGCTGCCGCGGCTGAGGCCCAGCGTAGCCAAGGGGCTGCCACTTTGCAACAGAAGGCCGTGGTCTTCACGGAATCTCGCCGCACTCAGGAATATCTGTTCCGTGTGCTGGAACAGACCGAATTTGCCGGCAAGGTGATGCTCTTCAATGGGACCAACAACGATCCCTCTTCCAAGGCCATCTACCAGCGTTGGCTGGCACAGCATGCCGGTACCGATCGCATCTCCGGGTCGCCCAGCGCTGACATGCGCGCCGCCCTGGTGGAAAATTTCCGCGACCATGCCTCCATTCTGATTGCCACCGAGGCGGCTGCCGAGGGCATCAACCTGCAATTCTGCAACCTAGTGGTCAATTACGACCTGCCCTGGAACCCTCAGCGCATTGAACAGCGCATCGGCCGCTGCCACCGCTACGGCCAGAAGTTTGATGTGGTGGTGGTCAACTTTCTCAACAAGAAGAACGCTGCCGACCAGCGCGTATATGAGCTGCTTGACCAAAAGTTCCGCCTGTTCGACGGTGTTTTCGGCGCCAGCGATGAAGTGCTGGGAACCCTGGAATCGGGTCTAGACTTTGAAAAACGTATTGCCGCCATCTATCAGAAGTGCCGAACTCCGGAGCAGATTCAGTTCGAATTCGACCAGCTGCAGCGGGAACTGGAAACTGAGATCGCTGCGGGCCAACGCGACGCCCGGGAGATGCTTTTAGACAATTTCGATCAGGAAGTCGTGGAGAAGGTGCGCATTGAAAGCCATGATTTTCTCGACCGTTTCAACGAACAGCTTTGGCGGCTCACCCGGCACTTGCTAGCTAACTATGCTAACTTCAATGATAACGGCTACAGTTTCATGCTGCATACCAATCCCTTTCCCGGTGAGGCCATTCACCCGGGACCTTATCGTCTGGCAAAAGGGGTGGAGGACGCCAACACTTACCGGGTAGGGCACCCGTTGGCGCAACGCGTTCTGGAGCGCGGCAAGGCGTTGACCCCGTCACCCTCCGAGGTAACCTTTGAATACACCGGTAGCGGAAAGAACATCGCCATTCTGGAGCCTTTACTTGGTCGTAGCGGCTGGATAGTATGCGCCCGCCTTACCTTGACCGCTCTGGAGACGGAAGATCTGCTGGTGCTTGTCGGCTCGGCCGATGATGGGACGGCCTTGGATGAAGCCCAGTGTCGCCGCCTCTTTGACCTGCCAGGCAGTCATGGCCCCCGTCGAGAGATACCCGCAGTCATCTCCTCAGCGCTGAACGGCGCCATGGCCCAACGCCGCCATGAGATTCTTGAGGAAATAACTACGCGCAACGGTCGCTGGTTCGACACCGAGATGGACAAGCTGGACCGCTGGGCCGAAGACCGCCGTGACTCCCTCAAGACCGAACTGGCAGAGCTGGACGAAGCCCTTAAGGAGGCTAAAAAGGCTGCTCGTTTAGCCCCCACGCTCCCAGAGAAGCTGGAACGGCAGCGTGCCGCCCGCACCCTGGAAACGAAACGGGAGGAAGCCTGGCGGGCCTATGACCAGGCCAGCCGGGACATCGACCGGCAAAAGGATGCGCTTCTCGATGAAATCAGCCGACGTTTGGAACAGCGTATCGAACAGGAAAGGCTCTTCTCCCTGCGCTGGCAGTTGGTGTAAGATAGAAAAGTACGTAAGAAAACGAAGGACACACCATGACCGACCAACCTGAAAAGCTGGACCTGCAATCCCAGGATATCGCCGAAGAGAAGCGGCAGGAGCTGTTGCGTCTCTTTCCCGAGATCCGTACTGAAGGCAACCAGATTGATTTTGACCGTCTGAAGCTGGCCTTGGGTGAGGCGGTGGACGTGGGCAAAGAGCGCTATGGCATGACCTGGCCGGGGAAGGCAGACTGCTTCAAGACTATCCAGGCACCGAGTCTGGGCACCCTGCTCCCCTACCCGGAAGAGAGCGTCAACTTCGATACCACCGAGAATCTGATCATCGAGGGAGACAACCTGGAGGTGCTGAAGCTCTTGCAGAAGTCTTACCTGGGCAAGATAAAGATGATCTATATCGACCCGCCGTATAACCTCGGCAATGACTTTATCTACCCGGACAATTACACCGAGAGCCTGCAAACCTACCTGGAATACACAGGGCAGGTAGATTCTGAAGGAAAAAAATTCAGCACCAATACAGAGGCCGATGGCCGCTTCCATTCCAAGTGGATAAACATGATGTATCCACGGCTATATTTGGCAAGGAATCTCCTTCGGGAAGATGGGCTTATCTTTATAAGCATAGATGATAAGGAAGGCGCTACTCTTAGAAAGCTTTGTGATGAAATTTTCGGGGAAGAAAATTTTATTGATAACATCATATGGAAGAAACGTTATGGAGGCGGAGCTAAAGAGAAGCATTTAGTATCTGTACATGAGTATGTACTCGTTTATGCTAAACATATCGATTCAATAGGTGAACTCTTTGTTCCATATACGCAAGAAGCGATTGATCGTTATTATACACAAAAAGACGAGAATTATGAAACGCGAGGCCCATATAGAACACACCCACTCGAGGCAACAAAATCCATGGGAGAAAGAAAAAATCTGGTTTTCCCTATTATAGCACCTGATGGAGCAGAAGTCCTCCCCAAAAGGCAATGGCTATGGTCCACAGATAGAGTGGATCAAGCGAGAGTAAAAGGAGAACTTGCTTTTCTACGAGACAAAGATGGCAAATGGACTATTCACACGAAACAATATCTGAAAGATGAAGATGGGACGGTCAGAAAAAGTAAGGCTTTCTCAATAATAGACTATGTATTCACTCAACACGGTACAAATGAGATCATTGACTTATTTGGAGATGCTCAAGTTTTTCCTTTTCCTAAACCAACCGGTTTCTTTAAGCAATTGCTTGAGCTGGGATCAGATAATAACTCAATTATACTCGATTTCTTTGCTGGCTCAGGCGCAATTGCTCACTCAATACTCAATTTGAATAAGCAAGATAGCGGCAATCGTAAGTTCATCCTCGTACAACTCCCCGAGCCAACTGGAAGGGGGGACTACCCCACAATCACCGACATCTGCAAGGAGCGCGTCCGACGCGTAATTAAGAACCTTAATGATGAAGAAAAGGGTAAGCTCGATCTAGGCGATACCAATCAACAAGACCGCGGTTTCCGCGTCTTTAAACTGGCTGAGTCCAACTTCAAGCCCTGGAATGCTGAGGTACCTCACGATGCGCCGGCGCTGGAACGACAGCTTGAGATGCACGTGGACCACATCCGCGAAGGCCGCACGGCCAACGATATCCTCTACGAGATTCTGCTCAAGAGTGGCTTTCCCCTCACCACGCCGGTGGAAACAATTACAATGACTGGTCTGACCGTCTATAGCGTGGCCAGCGGAGTGCTCTTCATCTGCCTGGAGCGGACATTAACCTTGGAATTGATCCGAGCCATGGCGGAAAGGAAACCCGAGCGGGTAGTCTGCTTGGATGAAGGCTTTGCCGGAAACGACCAGCTTAAGGCCAACGCGGTGCAGATTTTCAAGACCAAGGGCGTCACCAGCTTCAAGACGGTGTAGAGTGGCAACAACGATGGGCCACCGAGGGGCCAACTATTCGAAAAATTCGAATAGTTCCGTGTAGGGAGGTTGGAATTTTGGCAGGAAAGATGAAGCTGCAATTTGACGCCAACCAGCAATTCCAGCTTGACGCCATAGAAGCCGTCACCGACCTGTTTGAGGGCCAGCCCCAAGGAGCGCCGGAGTATGCGGTCATTAATCTAGGCTCTATGGAGGGGTTATTCGCGGGGCAGGATCGCACAGAGTTAGGGGTTGGCAACCAACTGCTCCTGGCCGAAGACAAGCTCCGGGCAAATACGCGGGATGTTCAAACTCGAAACGACATTGAAATGCCCGATTCCGGCGCGGTTTTGGAGGCATGGGAATTGTTTGATAGCCCGGCCAACCAAGCGCGGCTCTGCCCTCACTTCTCGGTGGAGATGGAGACCGGCACGGGGAAAACCTATGTCTACCTGCGCACCATCTTTGAACTTTCCCGGCGTTATGGCTTCCAGAAATTCATCATAGTGGTCCCTAGCGTGGCCATCCGGGAGGGCGTACTTAAGAACATCGAAATCACCGCCGAGCACTTCCGGGCGCTCTACAACAATCTGCCCTTCGAGCACTTCGTTTATGACGCCAAGAAAATCAACCGGCTAAGGCAGTTCGCCACCAGCAACACCCTGCAAATCCTGGTCATCAACATCGATGCCTTCCGCAAGAACTTCACCGGCACCGAAGAAGAACAGAAGAGCAATGTCATCTACAAGGAGAGCGATAAGCTTTCAGGCCGCCAGCCCATTGAGTTCGTGCAGGCGGCCCGGCCCATCGTCATCATCGACGAGCCCCAAAGCGTGGATTCCACCGAGAAGGCCCAGGAAGCCATTAGAGCCCTCAATCCCCTGTGCACTCTGCGCTACTCTGCTACACATCGCAATCCCTACAACCTGGTTTACCGGCTGGACCCGGTGCGGGCCTTCGATCTGAAGCTGGTCAAACAAATCGTGGTGGGGAGCGCCCTGGCCCAGGGCGCGGCCAATGACGCCTTCGTGCGGGTGGAGCAGATCGACTACAGGACGGGTATCAAGGCCAAGCTGCGCCTCCAGGTCCAGATGGCGGAAGGCCCCAAAGAGAAGTCGGTCACCGTCAAGAATGGCGCGGATCTTTTTGCCCTTTCCAATGAGCGGGCCTGCTATGCTCAAGGCTTCTCCGTGGTGGAAATCAACGCTGAACCCGGCAACGAGTTGATCCGCTTTAACAACGGCCGCACTCTGCGCCTGGGGGAGGAAATGGGCGGTATGCGGGAGGATGTGTGGCGGGCCCAGATCAAACATACCATCAAGCGACACCTCGACAAAGAACTACAGGTGCGGGAACGCGGTATCAAGGTATTGTCGCTGTTTTTCATCGACCGGGTGGCAAATTATCGGGACTACAACGGAGGGGGGCAACCGGAGAAGGGCAAGTTCGCCCAAGCATTCGAAGCGGAGCTGGCAGCGCTGGCCCAGGAAGAACGCTACCGGGTGCTTGATTGGCTTCACGAGCCCATGGACAAGCTCCACAACGGCTACTTCGCTCAGGATAGAAGAGGCGTGCTCAAAGATACGCGGGGCGACACGCAGGCCGACGATGAGGTCTACAATCTGATCATGAAGGATAAAGAGCGCCTCCTGTCCATGGATGAGCCGTTGCGCTTCATCTTCAGCCATTCGGCACTGCGGGAGGGCTGGGACAATCCCAATGTTTTTCAGATATGCACTCTCAATGAGACGACAAGTGCTATTAAAAAGAGGCAGGAAATTGGCCGGGGCTTACGCCTACCCGTGGACCAACAAGGTTTCCGCGTCTTCGATGAGTCGGTGAATAAGCTTTATGTGATGGCCAACGAGAGCTATGAGGATTTTGCTCGGGCGTTACAGACCGAATACGAGGAAGACTGCGGCGTGACCTTCGGTAAAGTGCCCCCCACTGCCCTTGCGAAGCTGACAAGGGTGGTGGACGGCAATGAGCAAGCTATCGGCCGTGAGGGGGCCGAGGCCATCTTTGCGGCTCTGGTAGAACAGAAAATGCTCGATGCTGAGGGTCGCATTCAGCCCACCTTTGATCCGAAACGCCCGGACTTTAAGCTGGAACTGCCCGAGGCCCAGCGCGAGTTGGTGCCGGCCGTGGTCGATCTGTTGTCGGCCTACCAAATCGAGCGGCATATCCGGCGGGAACGGGACGAGAGACCCAACCGGCTCAAGAAAGAGGTCACACTCAGCCCCGAGTTCAAGGAGCTCTGGCACCGCATCAAGCCCAAGACCACCTACCGGGTGGAGTTTGAGACCGACAAACTGGTTGATCGTGCCGTAGATGCAATTAAGCAGATGGAAAAAATTGAGATTCCTAGGATCCAAGTCACCACGGGACAGCTCGGGGTTACTAGGGGCGGAGTGGTCACAGCGGCAGTAGGTGTGGCAGAGGAGCAGGTAAAATATGCTTCCCGGCCGGTACCGGACCTGCTTGCCTACCTGCAGAATGAAACAGAGCTAACCCGCTCCACGCTGGTGCGCATCCTTAGGGCTTCCGGCCGCCTCGATGAATTCTTCAACAACCCGCAGCGCTTCATGGACGCTGTGGCTGCCATCCTCAAGCACGAGTTACACCGCCTCTTGGTAGACGGTATCAAATATGAGCGAATTGACGGCACCGGCTCGGAAGCTGAATGGGAGATGCTGCTCTTCAAAAACGAGGAGCTGATCAATTACCTGACGGCTCTTCAAGTGAATAAATCGGTTTACGAGTACGTGCCCTACGACTCTGAAGTGGAGCGTGAGTTTGCCAGACGTCTGGACGAGCGAGAGGACATCAAGCTCTTTGTCAAGCTGCCAAGCTGGTTCGTGATAGATACACCAGTCGGCACGTATAACCCCGATTGGGCGATTCTCAAACATGACGGTCAGGCTCTCTATTTGGTGCGGGAAACCAAGGGGACGAGGGACTTTCTGAAGCTACGGACCAGCGAGGCTGACAAAGTAAAGTGTGGAAAGAAGCACTTCGAGACGATTGGGGTGCCGTTTGCCGTGGTGGTCAATGCGGATGAAGTCTGAAACCAAGGCAGAAGAAGGGGTGAGTGTATGCCGGTGAAAACATAATAATCATTTCTGCCAGAACAGAAAGAAATCCGGGGCCGCTTGGCGGCCCCTTGATTTTTCACTGACAGTTCACTGACGGTTTTTAAGGCCATTCAATAATGCTAACTTATTGATATAAGTCTTAAAGTAATGGTGCCGAAGGCGGGATTTGTCTATATCCCTTGATTTTGTTGGCTTTTTTCCTTGTATGGCGACTAACCCCAAGCCATTTAGGGCCATTTAAGACCATCTAACAACTTTTTGGAGCCTACAAAATTCCTTTTTCAGATGACTACCTGAGAATAACGTGGGTTCGAATCCCACCCCCTCCGCCAATTAACTAATTGATAAGTATGATTAAAATAAGATTTATCATCAAAAATATATAGCCATAGAGTAGCCGTAGAAACAATCGGGCGAGTGGCAGGAGGCGAAGTTTATCCTCATCAAGAATTAAGAAATACGCATAGACTTGCTCCCATCCTATCACCAAAAAAGCCTTTCCTGGTGGTCTTGGTTTTGCGGGACACAATACGCTCGCGACCGGGCTCGCTCGGCATTTACCAAAACGCCCACTTCGTCATAGAACCTCCGCAAGGAAACCCCTGACTTGAGTCAGGGGAGGAATTGCGGGTGTGCGAAGCGCACATGTGGAGTCGGAAGACCAGGCAAAGGTGTCGTCGGCTTGATAATGGGTGTGGATGTCGGGGAAAACAATCTCGCAGCCATAAGTCTGGGCAAGGTTTGGGCGGTGAGGATCGTGCTCGATCGGCGCGACCGGCATCTTGCCCCGCGCCGCCGTCTCCTGTCCAACGGCAGCCAGAGTGCGAAACAAAAGCTCAGGCAGGTCTCTCTGGAGCAATCGGCCTTGTTTCCACAAGGCCTTGAATACACCTTTATTCACAAAAGTACTAGCCCCCCCTAGGCCATTTTTTTCATTTTTTTTTCAAGGAATTGCCTTAGCTACAAAGGGGTACTGAACGGTTACTTGAACATTTATCTTGCAACGAGAAACGATATTCGATACATTGATTTTGCATGATCAAAAACTTCTCACAACCGTGGTTGGAAGAGTTCTGGCACTCCGGCAAACACAAGCGGGTGCCTTCTGAGCTCGAAGCCAGGCTGCTGCGGAAATTGGACATGCTAAACAGGGCGGCGGCCCGTAAAGATTTGCAAGCGCCACCTTCCAATCGTCTTCATGCCCTGCACGGCAACCGGGAGGGACAATGGGCTATATCGGTCAGCGGTTCCTGGAGGTTATGTTTCCGGTTTGAAGAAGGCAATGTTTACGATCTGGAATTGGTGCAATACCATTGAAGGAGGATGTCATGTTACCGCGAAACCGGCGTCCCACCCTGCCGGGAGAAATCCTGAGGCATGAATTCTTGGAGCCTTTAGGACTGAGCCAGAAAGAACTGGCCGCGGCATTGGGCATCACCCGGGTACGCCTGAGCGAGATCCTGCGAGGCAAACGAGCAATCACGCCAGATACGGCCTTTCGCCTGGCGCGGTTCTTCGACACCACCCCAGAGTTTTGGCTTGGCTTACAAACAGATGTGAGTCTGTGGGACACCCTTCAGGCCCACGCCGGGGAATATGAGAAAATAAAGCCGGTGGGGACAACGGCTTGATAAAGACTGTAAGCGAAACTTGACATTGACCCCGTAAGCTTGGCGCTGGCAAGACGATTCCGCTATGCCGCCTTCGGCGTGCATTTCCGAAGCATACCGACTCGTTTTGCCCGATGGCATTCTCTCTTTCCTGTCGGCAACATCGCCTACCACCATCGACGACACCCGAAATCTTCCTCCGCACCAATAGGTCGGGAAGATATGAAGATCAGAGCTATAATCTATGCCGGCCAGGTGATAACTGTAAGGGGGCAAGCAATATGTATGCTGTTCGAACTCATGCCCAAAATCCGGGCGTCATTCTCGGATGATGCGAGCGTGGAGTTTGAGAAGGATAGTATTACTTAATTCGCGGTATTAGAAGATTTTTGAAAGAGGGAGCCAGACCCCGCGGGGGTGCGGGGCCGGTTGTGTTTTCTGCCTAGCGAATTGCAACGCTATGTGCACCTGTTTGGGTAATCCACATCTTTACTCCATCGAAGGATATCCCCCACCAGGTTTCCCCGCTTGCCAAGGGGTAGGTGCCCACCAGGGTGCCGTCCGAGGTCCGCATCTTGGTAACGGCATTTGAATTATCAGACTGATTATAACTGATTATCCAAATGTTAGCACCGTCACAGGCCATATACCCTCAATGCCGCTGACTTAAGGAACATTCCAGGCTATAATCGTGCATAACTTATTGAATTAAATGGAGTTCACATGATCCAGTCGTGAAAATACCGTGCCAAGTGCGGCAGAAAAGGATACGGCCGCCCATTATTTCCT
>Ga0233425_10001778_pt1 | contig 45757 bp, 36 predicted proteins | sample Watercolumn_Towu_2_FD_181712 | JGI IMG/M metagenome (GOLD analysis project Ga0233425, IMG submission 181712) | Freshwater microbial communities from Lake Towuti, South Sulawesi, Indonesia - Watercolumn_Towuti2014_140_MG | ecosystem: Environmental > Aquatic > Freshwater > Lake | place...
CCGCAAAGTGACTGACGATTTCAAGAAAACCATGCGCATCGTGTTTGATGAAGTCTTGCCGCAATGGAACTATCGCGCTGTGCCTCTTTCCCAACCGAGTGGGAAAGTTATTTAATCCGCGATCCTATGTGGCGGAGGACATGGGCGCGCAAGATGGCCTGATGTTTTCGGTCAGGCACATCCGCGAGTTCCTGCTGCCCCGCATGAAACGGATCATTGACCTGGCGCACAGCGCGGGCGCGTACGTCTTCCACCACAACGACGGCGCGGCGCGCAAGATCTTGCCCGACATGATCGCGTTGGGGATTGACGTGCTGAACCCGATCCAGTGGCGCTGCAAGGGGATGGAGCGCGAGGGGCTGAAGCGCGACTTCGGCGACAAGCTGATCTTCCACGGCGCGATGGACAACCAGTACACCCTCCCGTTCGGCGCGGTCGCAGAGGTGCGCCAGGAGACGCTCGACAACCTGCGCATCCTGGGCGCGGGCGGCGGCTACATCCTGGCGCCGTGCCACAACATCCAGACCGTCAGCCCGCCGGAGAATACCGTGGCGATGTATGAGACGGGGTATGAGAACGGGTGGGTGTAGTTTTTGGTTCAATGTTCCAGGTTGAAGGTTGAACCTTCAACCTTCAACTTTCAACTCGATCACACACGAAAGGACTCCCATGACGAAGTTAGCTTTTATCGGCGCCGGCAGCCTGGGGTTCACGCGCGGACTCGTCCGCGATGTGTTGACCTTCCCGCTGCTGAAGGATTCCACCATCTCCCTGATGGACATTGATCCGGAGCGGTTGGATTTCGCATACCGGGCCGTGAGCCGCATCGTGGAGATGGGCCACTACCCGGCCAAGGTCGAGGCCACGCTGAACCGGCAGGAGGCGCTCGACGGCGCGGACGCGGTGATGGTCACCATCCTGGCGGGCAGCACCGATGTGTGGCAGCACGACATCCTGATCCCGAAGGAATTCGGGGTAGACACCAACATCGGCGACACGCGCAGCGTTTCGGGCATCTTCCGCGCGTTGCGCACCATCCCGGTGATGCTCGACATCGCGCGCGACATGGAGCGCCTCTGCCCGGACGCGACCATGCTCAACTACACCAACCCGATGGCGATGCTGTGCCGGGCCATGCAGCGCGCGACCAAAATCAAGCTGACCGGCCTGTGCCACAGCGTCCAGGGCACCGCGATGATGCTCGCCCGCTGGATCGGCGCGCCGTTCGCGGAGATCACCTACACCTGCGCCGGCATCAACCACATGTCCTGGTATCTCAAGTACGAGTGGAACGGGAAGAACGCCTATCCGCTCATCCGCAAGGCGATCACCGAGAACCTCGACATCTACAACGTCGAGCAGGTGCGCAACGAGATGTTCCTCGCGTTCGACTACTACGTCACCGAGTCGTCCGGCCACAACTCGGAGTACAACTGGTGGTTCCGCAAACGCCCTGACCTGATCGAGAAGTACTGCACCCATGGTACCGGCTGGAATCCGGGTGAGTATGCCTACGTGCTCACGCACTACCGGGCGCGCGAGGCCAACTGGCGGGAAGACGCCAAGCAGTGGTTCGCCAAAGAGACACCCATCTCGCTGGATCGCGGGCACGAGTACGCGGCGCATATCATCAATGCGCTCAAGGGCGGCGAGCCGTTTCAGTTCAACGGCAACATTCCCAACACCAACCTGGTGACGAACCTGCCGCAGGGCGCGTGCGTCGAAGTGCCGGTGTGGGCGTCGAAGAAAGGGTTGGAAGGGGTGCATGTCGGCGCGCTCCCCCCGCAGTGTGCCATCCTGACGGGTGTGAGCTCGCAGATCGAGGAGATGGCGGTTGAGGCAGCCATCATGGGCGACCCCCGGCTGGTCTACCAGGCAGTAGCGAACGATCCACTGTCCGCCGCGGTGCTCTCGCTGGCCGAAATCCGCCAGATGGTGGATAAGATGCTGGAGCAGAACCGGGCGTATCTGCCCCAGTTCAAGAGTTTCAAGTCCTGACGCGGACGAGACTGAACCAAGCCGTTGACCACAAAGGCACGAAGACGCCAAGGACACCAAGAAAGCATGTTTCTTTGTGCTGCTTCGTGTCTCTGTGCCTTTGTGATGTGGCCCTTCTTGCCATCGAGTCCTATTTGGAGCATGGCGATCCCTTGCCGCTCAAGATTGCTCAGATGCTCGGGCGACCGCAGAAGCGCACCAGGACCAAGATTCCGATCGGCCTGTCACATATCCCGGTCTCAGCATGACCAGACTTCCTTATGACTCTCATGCAGAAAGCCAGCAATGTCGGCCAGGACTTGTTTGAATTGCGGGCCGAGTCTCTTAAGGTCGTTGCCCTTTTTGCCGGGGCGATCGGCTATGTATGGCTGTGCGCTGTCATATGGCCTGTCACGGGAGGAGAGGCGCCCAGGCTGGCTGCGTTTGTGGGCGGCGTCCTGCTTACGCTGGGAGTTAGCGCCAGCTTCGCCTTATGTGGGAGTAAGTTGACCGTTGCAGCCGGTCTTCTGCTGAGCAGCGTTTTAGTGGCGATGACCTGTGCGATGCTCGCCTATGAGCTGCCAGAGATGGCCTACCTTTTTATGCTGCCCGTGGTGTTCGCCAGTGTTTTTCTCGGCCAGCGTGCACTCCTCTTGACCGCGTGCGCTTCCGTTTGTTCTATCCTGGCCGCAAATCGTGTACTGGCAGGTCACTGGGTTTTGTCGCCTGGTCTCCTGTTACCTGTTATAGCCATCGCGCTCGTGACCCCTGCATGTTGGCTCTCAGTGAGCAACCTTTATAACGCTTTGCGCTGGGCGTGGCAAGGTTACGACCAGGCGCGTCGCAATGAGGAGTTAGCGCAACAGCATCGGGGCCAGCTCGCTCGTGCATTGAAGGCGTTAGACGAGGCTATGCACAGATTGGAACGAGCGAACTACATGCTGGCCGTTGCGCGCGATCAGGCCGAGGAGGCGCGTCGGCTCAAACAGCAGTTTGCGCAGAATATCAGCCATGAGTTGCGTACACCCCTCAATCTGATCGTAGGCTTTGCGGAGTTGATGACCGAGTCTCCCGAGTACTACGGTCAGGAACTGCCGCCGTCCTACCAGCGCGACCTGAATATCATCTATCGAAGCGGACGTCACTTGCAGAGCTTGGTCAATGATGTGCTGGACCTGGCGCGCATTGACGTGGCGCACATGGGCTTGGCGCTCGAAGAGGTTGACCCCGGCGCTTTGACGCAAGATGCTGTCAACACCGCCCATGGCCTCATCGAATCACATGGCTTGAGCTTGCATACAGAGCTTTCTTCTGATTTGCCTCGCGTTAAGCTGGACCCGACGCGCATTCGCCAGGTGCTCTTTAACCTGCTGAATAACGCGACACGCTTTATGGACAAGGGAAGCATCACTGTGCGGGTGTCTCGACACGAGAACGCAGTCCTTTTCGCCGTGGCCGATACGGGTATTGGGATTGCACAGGCCGACATCGCGCGCATTTTCGATGAGTTTCAGCAGGTTGACGGTACCACTCGCCGAAGTCACGAAGGGGTCGGCCTGGGCCTCACCATCAGTCGCCGTTTTGTGGAGATGCACGGTGGCCGCATCTGGGTCGAGAGCCAGTTGGGGCGAGGCAGTACCTTCTATTTCACCGTGCCCATCGCAGGTGCTACGTTGTTGGATGGTGTGCTTGGCGGGGTGGCATTGTCTGGCAGCGCACCAATTCCGGCATCCTCCGGCGAGATGCCTGCTCTGTTGGCGGTCACCCGCAGCCCATCCGGCGCCGCGCTGCTAGCACGCTCCATGATGGGCTGCCGGACGGTGGTTGTTTCCGATCTTGCTCAGGCGCAGGACGTGGCCTCACACTTGATGCCGCAAGCAATCGTCGTTGACCAGGTCTGTACCAAGCTGACTCCAGATGGATTGGCCGCGATGGGCCGGGATTGGGGCCTGCCACGCGTACCGATCATCTCATGTTGTCTGCCCGGTGAGGAGCCTCTGCGCCAGGGCCTCGCCGTGGACGGTTATCTGATCAAACCGGTGACCCGGCAGAGTGCCTGGGATGCCCTGCGACGGTTCGGCGAACGGGTGGATCGCGTCCTGGTCATTGACGATGACCGTGATTTTGTACTGCTGATGCGGCGGATCCTGGAAGATCACCCCATCCGGCAGTACCGCGTGATCGGCGCCCACGCCGGCCATGAGGCATTGGATCTTGTGAGTCATTTGACGCCAGATGCAATCCTGCTCGATCTGGAACTCCCTGACATGGATGGCCGGGTACTGATCGAGCAGTTGCGCGCCGATTCATCCTCGCGAACGATTCCGATTGTGGTCGTCTCGGGTCGTGATGATAGCGGGAGTACCGATGCGTTGGGCAGTGGCATCGTCGTAGCGAAGGGCGATGGCGTCACCCCAGGGGAGACGCTGACGTGGATACGCCACATCGTGGGTGCGACGGCTACGGTACCCCTAATGCCTTCAGCGCGGTCAGAAGCACCCCTTCAGTAATTGGCTTCTCAAGGAACGCCGTTGCTCCCAGGGACAGCGCCAACTCCCGCTGTTGTAGAACTGAGCACACCATGACGGGGATCTGGCGCGTGTCAGCGCGGTTCTGCAAGACTTGAAGAAGGTCCCAGCCATCTTGTTGTGGCATCATCAGGTCAAGTGTGATGACCGACGGTTGGAATCGAGCGGCCTTCTCTATGGCATCCTGAGCCTTGCTGGCGACGAGCACCTGGTAGTTGTGAGGGGTGAGATAGCGTGTGAACAACTGGAGCATGTCTTCGTTGTCATCCACTACCAGGACAGTCCGTTCGACAGGAGGGAATCTCAGTGCGAAACCAGCGACACGTTCCTCTGTACGGATAGGCGAAATTTGAGTGCCGCTCAACAAGGCGAATTCGGCGACAGTGGACAAGTGTTGAGTGACTTCCTCGCTGCTCGTCACCCGCAGTGCTGCAGGCGGCTCGACTGCGACGGTTAGCAAGACTGCTGAATCTTGGGTTTCTGCGGAAACCCGCAAGGTGGCGTCTCTTGCTCGCTCGACCAGATAGCCTAGCGTAGCCAGCAGAGCCTGTCGAAGCAAGCCCTGTCCCACGGATACGGCTGGGAGCTCTTCCGCAAGCTGAAGTTGCACATCAAGATTGTGTTGTACCAGCACCTTCTTGAGCACCGCGACTACGCCATCAGTCACCTCGCGCAGGCGGGCATACCGGTCGGCCCGGGCCATACGGGCGGCCTCTGACCTGAAAAGAGCCAGCCGACCCTCTTCTGCCTCCTCTTGCGGGTGTCCGCCGCTCACTTGCGCGGGACGGACGATATAGCGATGCCAGAGTATACCGGCGACGTCGGCGACCGCAGCTTCTTGCAGTCGGTAATAGTGTCGCAAACTGACGCTCAGATGATCCGCCACGGCCTGCGCAGACAGGCCATCCACGTAGCGGAGTTGCATCAACCTGTGCCGCCGCCATTCGACTGAAAAGGCGCGCGCTTGCGGACCAGGATCCAATTCAGCGACCAGATCCAGGAGGATTTGGTGAATGTGTCGAGCCTGTTTCTTCAGCGGTTCGTTGGGCGAAGGCGCCAGCAGCTCAGTCAATGGATGAGTGCGCAAGTACACCAGATCATGGAGGCGCTCGTAGGCGTCGGCGACTTGTACTGCAAAATCAGATTGTGACACCATGGGTACCGCTCACACTGGCGACACGGCCGCGAAGGCCGTGCAACGCTGTCTGGCGTGGAACGCACAGACCTACAAAATGGCATAAGATGTCATCCGCATGACATTTACAGCAGTCCCAAAATGCTTTATAATAAGTATACTACAAATCTGCCCAGGTTCGGAATGATTGCTCAGGTGTTCCCAGGAGGGCTATGGTCACAGCCGCCGCGCCTCGACGCAGAGTTCTCACCGTTATGGCCAGACGTGAGGAAGTGGAGTTCTTTCTCTTTATAGCGCCCTGGCTCATTGGTTTCTTTGCGTTTGTCTTCGGTCCCTTTCTCGCCTCCCTGTATCTCGGTTTCACCAACTATGACGGTTTTCATACACCAGTATGGACCGGCTTGAAGAACTACTTCAAATTGACGGGTGATCCGCTGTTCTGGACTTCGCTTCGGGTGACTGCGACGTATGCAATGGTTTCCGTCCCGCTGCACATCATCTTTGGCCTATCCATCGCTGTCATCCTGAATCAGAAGGTGAAGGGACTGGCTGTCTGGCGAACGATCTACTTCCTGCCGTCGGTAGTAAGTGGTGTTGCGGTGGCGATGTTGTGGCTGTGGATCCTCAACCCCGAGTTCGGTCTGCTGAATATGGGGTTAAGAGCTGTGGGCATCGTCGGCCCCAAGTGGGTCCACAGCACAACCTGGGCGCTGCCCGCGCTCATCATGATGAGCCTATGGGGTGTCGGCAGCACGATGGTGGTCTACCTGGCGGGACTTCAGGGCATCCCCACCGAGTTCTACGAGGCGGCATCCATTGATGGCGCCAATGCCGCACGACGTTTCATCTCCATCACGTTGCCCCTGTTGTCGCCCGTGATCTTCTTCATGCTGGTGATGGGTATCATCGGCTCGTTCCAGGTTTTCACGCAGGCCTATATCATGACCAGCGGCGGGCCAGGCAATGCGACTCTCTTCTATGTGCTGAACCTGTACCGCAAGGGCTTTCTGGAGTACAGCATGGGTTATGCTTCGGCCCTTGCCTGGATTCTGTTCTTGATCATCATGGGGCTCACACTGCTTGTTTTCCGGTCTTCGCGCTTCTGGGTCTACTATGAGTCCGAGCTGACCAGTGCTGAATGACAGGACTTATGTCGCACAAACCGCTCGCAATGACCTGCCACTGCGTGAGTTTGTGAATGAGTAGCATCGGGGTGGAGGAGCGTCCGTATCATGAGCGATTCACTGACGGGACGACCGCAACTGCGCACGGCGACGGGGGAGGGCCTCTCGGCAAGACTGGCTGATCTCTCCGTGAACCAGGTTACGCGCTGGATCATCCGTCTCATCGGCTATCTGGTGCTTCTGGTTGGTGCGTTCGTTCTGCTTGTGCCCTTTTTTTGGATGGTCTCGACGGCAGTGAAACCGGAAGTGCAGGTATTCTTGTACCCACCGAAGTGGATACCTGAACCGATCTTGTGGTCCAACTTCGTAGATGTGGTCACCCGCCGACCCCAGTACAGCACCCTGACCCAGTATGTGGGCATGAACTTCGGACGCAATCTGGGTAACACCTCGCTGGTAGTGATCCTTAACATCATCGGCTCGCTGTTTTCGTGTTCGCTGGCAGCGTTCGGCTTTGCACGCTTGCGTGCGCGGGCCAAGAACGTCCTGTTCATAGCTGTTCTTAGTACGATGATGCTGCCGTGGCAGGTCTTGCTTATCCCGCAGTTCATCTTGTTCAAGACCCTGCACTGGACGAACTCTTTCTTGCCCCTGACCGTGCCGGCTTTCTTCGGGAATGCGTTCTATATCTTCATGCTGAGGCAGTTCTTCATGTCTATCCCGCGCGAGCTGGATGATGCTGCCCGGATTGACGGCTGTAACACGTTCCAGATCTATTGGAAGATCTTGCTCCCCCTCTGTAAGCCAGCGTTGATCACGGTCGCTATCTTCTCTTTCATGACCCACTGGAATGAGTTCATGGGGCCGCTCATTTACCTCGACGACCCGAACAAATTTACTCTTGCCCTGGCGTTGAGGCAATTCCAGAGTATGTACGGTGTGCGATACAACTATCTGATGGCAGCGTCAACATTGGTGATGCTGCCCTGTCTGATCGTCTTCTTCGCGTTGCAGAAGCACTTCATCCAGGGTGTGGTCATCTACAGCTTCAAGGGGTAAGGTTACCAGGGGGGCCCGATCGTGCGGCGCCCACCACATGCGTGAAAGGAGCAAGAAGATGGAACGGAAGCTTACCCGTCGCGAGTTCCTGCTGAAGGTCGGTGGCGCGGCAGGAGTCAGTGTCATTGGCACGGCCCTTGCGGCTTGTGCAGCGCCACCCGCTCCGGCGCCCGCGCCTCAGGCGCCGGCTCAAGCGCCGGCCAAGGCTACGGAGGCGCCAGCCAAGGCGCCTGCCGCTAAGGCGGCGGTCAAGATTGTCTGGGGGACACCCTGGCAGGGCAATCCCCCCTTCATCCAGGAGAACATGAGGTTGTTCGCTGAGGCGTTTCCCGACATCTCGGCCGAATACATGCCAATCGCCGACTTCACCAACAAGATCAAGACGATGGCTGCCGCGCACTCGTTGCCCGATGTGTTCTACCTGGACTCCGCGATGGGGCCAGAGTGGGCGGCATTGGGCGCGGTCGTTCCGATGGATGATTGGTTCAAATCCACCCTTAAGATGGAGGAGTTGGGTGAAGACTTCCTGGCGTTGTCCGGCGAGTTCAAAGGCAAGCATTGGATGTTGTGCAATGCCCAGGGCCCTATGGGCTTCTACTACAACAAGGATGCCTTCGACGAGGTCGGCCTGAAGTATCCGACCGAAGCGTGGACCTGGGATGACATGTTGGCCGCGGCCCTCAAGCTCACCAAGCGCACCGGTGACAAGGTAGAGCGCTTTGGCTTGACGGTCACTCGCTTCTCCTCCTTTGTGTTCCAGAATAACGGCGAGTACCTCGACAAGGACCGCCGCAAGTGCCTGCTGGATCAACCTCCCGCCGTTGAAGCATTGCAGTGGGTGGCTGATTTGTACTTCAAGCACAAAGTGGCCCCATTGCCGGCTGATATTCAGCTCCAGCCTACTACGTTCCAAAACGGCCGCATTGCCATGGCTTGGGGTGATGGTCCCTGGTCCATCGGTTCGGGCGGCTATCGTGAGGCGCCGTTCAAATGGGATGTGACCTTCGTGCCCAGGGGTAAGAGGCAAGCGGTCATCAACTATGGCTCCGGGATGGGTGTCTCCTCCGAAACCAAGAACAGTGAGCAGGCCTGGAAGTTCGCCAGGTTCTGGCTGGAATACCAGCCCCAGCTAAACTTCCACGGCACATGGGAGAGCATGCCGATCCTGAAGAAGGCCATTGACTACCAGTTCGTCGGCGCGGACCGGAAGAAGGTCCCGGAGAACTATCCGAGCTTCGCCCAGGCGATCACCGGGCCGAAGAAATACTCGATCGTTGAGCCATATATTCCCGGCTATTTCACATGGCTCTGGCACCACACGGGCAGCACCCTTTACAATGACGTGATGAGCCTGGCGATCACCGGCGAGAAGAAGGTATCGGAGACCATCGGGCCATTCGTGAAGAAGGTGAACGATTATATCAACGAGCAATCCAAGAACTGGTGACCCGTTGCAACGGGTCTGCGAGAAGATCGCGCCTTGAAGCTGATTCGACCGGGGGAGGGCAGCTCTGATGAGAAGGGCTTCTCTCCCTCATTTCATCTGAGGTGACATTATGGCTATGTCTTCCTATGAAGTCGTGCGGCGGGCGATCGAGTTTGACTGCCCTGATCGGCTCCCCTTGCGCTTCGCGTCCATGGGCATCAACGACACCCACGGCGTGAAGTGGAATCAGATCGGCGTGGGGGATGTGACGCAGCGCGAGACGCTGGACGAGTGGGGCTGCACATGGGTGCGCTCGGAAGTGGCGAACATGGGCCAGGTCAAAGGCCATCCCCTGCTCGACTGGAATGCGCTGGCCCATTATCGGTGGCCGGACGGAAACGCCCCCGCCTTTTACGAGGGTATGGAGGAGCGATTCGCAGGCTCGGAAGGCAAATACGTGATCACAGGGATCTTCATGCTTCTCTTCGAGCGCATGCATGCGCTGCACGGTTTTGAGAACACCCTGATAGACCTGCGTCTCCAACGGCGCGAAATGGAGAAGCTGGCCGATCGCATCGTCGAGTTCAACCTGGCGATCATGGAGAACACGGCGCAGCGCTTTCCTGGGCAGATCCACGGCTTCAACTTCAGCGACGATTGGGGCACCGAGCTTGCTACCTTTATCAGTCCGGCCTTTTGGAATGACTTCTTCAAGCCGCGTTACAAGCGGATCTTCGCCGTCGCGCACAGCTACGGCTGGCATGTCTGGATGCACTCATGTGGGAAGATCAACGCCATTATCGAGCCATTGATCGAGATCGGCCTGGATCTGCTTAACTTGCAGCAGCCGCGCGTACTCGGCATCGAGGAAGTGGGCAGGCAGTTCCGGGGCCGGATCGCTTTTGACTCGGTGTGTGATATCCAACATACCCTGCCCTTCAAAGACGCCGACGAGATTCGCGAGGAAGCGCGCCTGCTACTGACCCATTGGGGCACCCCGGCCGGCGGCTTCATCCTGGGGGACTATGGCGATGGCACGGCCATCGGGGTCGGCATGGACAAGAAGCAGATTATGCTCGAGGCATTCCTGGCAGCGGATGCCGAGATGCGCAGTCAAAGTGTGACAACCCTGACGCCGCTTCGCTACGCTTCCGGCTGAAGCTCGCGCGCGGCCAGGCTATCCGGTGATTTCAGCGGCCACCAGCGGAACAGGCTCGACCCCAACAAGCACATCGCCCCGCCTGCGATCAGCGCCGGCATGAAGCCGACCTGATCCGCCAGCCACACCCCTACCAGCGGCATGATGAATGCGCCGATGTTCATGATCGTCGTGTAGATCCCCAGATAAAGCGGCCGGCCCCCGGCCGGGCACACCTTGAGCAGCATCGGGAAGTGCCCCAGGTTGATCCCCGATGCGATCAGCCCCTGCAGCCCCGTCCACAGCAGGATGACTGTCAGGTTCGGCGTCAGCCCAACCAGGATGGGATAAAGGCCGATCAGACTGATCGTCACGCGCAGCACCCAGTTTTCCCCGCGCCGCGCCACCACGCGCTGCCAGACGTAGTAACCGATCACCGGCGTCAGGTTGGCGATCATTGCGTTGGTTCCGATCCAGCCGTCCGACGCGCCGAGCTGCCGGACATAGTAGAGCACGTAAATCGGCCCGATCATCCAGAGGCCCAGGCCGTGCGCCAGGGTGCTGACGACGATCTTGGTGAAGTCCGGCTGCTGCCGAAACGCATCCCGCGCCCCGACGATGAGCGCCCGCGGGGTGATCCGCTGCGTCGCGGCGGGCGCGACCACCGAATCCGGCACGCGCATCCGCGTGATGTAGAAGGTGCTGAGCGCTGCGCCGACAAAGCCGACCGCATACACGACCTGGTAGTTGATCGGAAAGAGCGTGACCGCCAGCCAGCGCGCGGCGACAAACGTCCCCGCGGTGACGACCATGGCCGAGATGATGTTGCGCGCGGCGAAGACGCGTGCCCGCTGGCTTTCTGGCACCACATCGGCCAGCATCGAGTTCCAGCCGACGCCGAAAAAGCTGGCCGGCGCGGAGAGCAAGATCAACGCCCAGATGACGACCGTGCCCGGATTGGGGAGGCCCAAGAACGGGATCAGCGCCACGATCAGGTAGCCGATGCGGGCCAGCGCCAGGCTGCCGACCACCCACGGCATGCGTCGGGCGCGGCGGTTCAGCAGTTGCCCGCCCGGGATGGTGATCAGCAGCGCCAGGAGCGCCGGAATCGAGCTGAGCAGGCCGATCTCGGCGTTCGTCGCGCCCAGGCGCAGCGCGTAGGCGGCGTTGAACGCGGCCGCGGCCGAGAGCAGCCCGGCCCAGAAGACCTCGATCTCCAGGTAGCGGGCGTTGTATTCCGCGCCGCTGAGACCGGTCGGCGCAACACACCCGCGCAGATGGCCGATCCAGCGCCAGATCGGGGACGGACGTTTGAATTTTGCTGGTGAGTTGGGAAAGTTCATGCTGTTTGTGACATCTTCGCGGTTTGTCGGGACTCACGTGCCAGGCGCTTCGCAAACGCCTGGCACGTGACAACCACGCGTATTATACCGCAAGATAGCAATAGCCCGAATTGACACGCTGCGTTTGCTTGCGCTATGATGAACCGGCAAGCGCATCCTCTTCAGGAGATGAAGCGATGGAAGATTGGGTCGTGGGCATTGACCTGGGCGCGACCAAGATCGCCCTGGGCCTGGTTGATCCACAGAACCGCGTCGTCGCGCAGCGTCGGGCGCCCACCGCGCCCCTGGAAGGGCCGGCCGCCGCGGTCGAGCGTATCGCGCAGGCTGTGGCGTCCCTCAAGCAAGAACTGCCGGCCGGCGCCAGCCTCGCGGGTATTGGCATCTGCTCGCCCGGCCCGCTCGACCACCTCACCGGCACGCTGCTCGACCCGCCCAACCTGACCGGCTGGGTGAACGTGCCGCTGCGCCAGATGTTGGCCGATCGGCTGGGGTTGCCCGTGACGTTGGAGCACGACGCCAAGGCGGCCGCGCTCGGCGAATACCACTTCGGCGCGGGCCGCGGCCATCGGGACATGGTGTATATTGTCGTCGGTACCGGCGTCGGCAGCGCGATCATTCTCGACGGCCGGCTGCACCGCGGCCGGCACAACTCCGCGGGCGAGGTCGGCCACATCACCATCCGGGCGGGCGGCGATCCGTGCTCGTGCGGTAACACCGGCTGCGTCGAATCGTTCGCGGCCGGCCCGGCCATCGGCCGCGCCTATCGCCGGCTGCTGGATGCGCGCGGCATCCCTGATTCGGCCATCACCGCGGCCGAGGTGGTCGAGCGCGCGCGGCAGGGAGATGCCGACGCGCGCACAGTGCTGGCGGATGCGGGCGAGGCGCTCGGCACGGCCGTGGCGACCCTGGCGATGATCCTCGATGTCGAGTTGTACGTCATCGGCTCCAGCGTGGCGAAGGCCGACGACCTGCTCCTCGAACCGGCCCGCGCCGCGCTGATCCATCACGCGCACTGCTCGGTCGCCGAGCGCGTGCGCATCGTCCGCTCGGCACTGGAGGATGAAGGCCCGCTCCTGGGTTGCGGCTGGCTGGCGCGGCAGAATAGCCGGATTTGACAGGATGAACAGGATGGACAGGATGGAGCTTCCTGTGGTGATCCTGTTCATCCTGTAAATCCTGTCTGAGGTATCAAGATGATTGATCACCCGATCCTGGCATTTCCCCCCGAAGTGTGGGCGACCACGCAGCCTGACCCGCGCGCGGCGGCCATTAAGGCGCGGCTGCGCGAAACCCCGCGCTGGGTGGATGTCGAGCGCGCCCGCATCACCACGGCCAGTTATCGCGCCAGCGAGGGCCAGCCAATGCCGATCCGCCGGGCACAGATGTTGCTCGATCTGGCCCGCCAAATGCAGATCGCCATCTACCCCGACGAACTGATCGTCGGCAACCGCTCGCTGCTGCCGCGGATGGGCGTGATCGCGCCCGAAGGCGCGGTGGATTGGGTGGATCGCGAGCTGGACATCCTGCCGACCCGGCCGCAGGATCAATTCAACATCCGCCCGGAAGTCATTCGGGAGCTGCGGGACGAGATCTTCCCCTATTGGCGCGGCCACACGCTCGAAGACACGGTGGCCGCCCGTCTCCCGGAGGATGTTCGGTGGGCGATCAAAGGTCGGGCTTTCAGCGTCAACCAGACCGACCACGCCCAGGGCCACATCCTGCCCGATGTCGAGGGCTGGCTGCGGCTGGGCATCAGCGGGCTGCGGGCGCAGGTAGAGGCGGCCCGCGCCGGCGCCGCGGTGAATGCGATTGAACGCGGCGTTTTCTACGATGCCGCGCGGATCGCCCTGCAGGCCGCCAGCGAATTCATGGCGCGCTACGCCGATCTGGCCGAGCGGATGGCGGACGAGATTGTCAACGCAGGATCCACGACGCGTGCAGGCCTGGCCGAAGGGTGTCATTGCGAGGAGCGGGTTTTGCGACGAAGCAATCCCCAACGCATGGAGGGGATTGCTTCGGCCCAAACGATGGGCCTCGCAATGACAGACGCAGCCGGAGATTGCTCACCTGCACTGCACCTGTCGGTGTGTGCAGGTGCAAGTGTCGGCCCACACACCGGGCCTCGCAATGACGATCATCCCCGCTGCGCCGAGCTGCGCGGCATCGCGGAACGCTGCCGCTGGCTGTCCGCGCAGCCGGCCCGCGACTTCTCGGAGGCGCTGCAGGCGACCTGGTTCCTGTTCGTCTTATTGCAAATCGAATCCAACGCCAGCAGCTTCTCGCCGGGCCGGCTGGATCAATATCTCTGGCCCTACCTCCAAGCCGATTTGGCCGCCGGTCGCTTGACTTTGACCCAGGCGCAAGCGTGGCTGGAGCTTCTCTGGCTCAAGTTCAACGAGATCGTCCTATTGCGCAGCAGCGCCAGCGCGCGTTATTTCGCGGGATTCCCCATCGGGTTCAACGTGATCGCGGGGGGTCAGATACCCGCGGACGATGATGCGACTGACCCGCTCAGGGGGCGCGATGCCACCAACCTCCTCAGCACCATGTGTTTGCGCGCCCAGGCCGATTTGGGGCTGACGCAGCCGAACCTCTCGATCCGCATCCACCGCGACAGCCCGCAGGAATTCCTGGCCGCGGCGAGCTTCGTCATCGGCAAGGGAAGCGGAATGCCGCAGGTGTTCAATGATGAGGTGATTATCCCGGGCCAGTTGCGCCGCGGGATCGCGCCGGAGGATGCATTGAACTACGCGGTCGTCGGGTGCGTCGAGCTATCAACGCCCGGCAAGGCGCTCGGCTGGAGCGATTCGGCCATGTTCAACATGGCCCGCATCCTGGAGCTGACCCTCTTCGGCGGCAAAGACCCGCAGACCGGCGTGCAGGTCGGGCTGGACACCCCGCTGCTGGATCGGTTGGCCTCCTTCGCCGAGCTGGAGGCGGCCTACGACGCCCAACTGGCGCATTTCGTCGAACTGATGATCCGAGGCTGCAACGTCGTGGATCGCATCCATGCCGAGTTGCTGCCCTCCCCTTTCCTCTCGCTGGTGATCCAGGACTGCGTGGCGCGCGGGGTGGATGTGACGGCCGGCGGCGCGCGCTATAACTTCTCCGGGCCGCAAGGGGTGCAGATCGCCAATGTGGCCGACAGCCTGGCTGCGGTGCGGCAGGCGGTCTTCGAGGAACGTTGGGGGGCGGCGGGCGAGTTGCTCGAGGCCCTGCGCAGCGACTTCGCGGGGGCTGCGGCGTTGCGCCAGCGGTTGATCCACCGCGCGCCCAAATACGGCAACGACGATAGCCGGGTGGATGCCCTGGCGCAGCGGTGGGGCGATCGTTTCAGCGCGTTGGTCGGCCAATACCCGACGATCCGCGGGGGCGTCTACCAGCCGGGCTTCTACACCGTCTCGGCGCACGTGCCGATGGGCGCGGCGGTCGGCGCGCTGCCCGATGGCCGGCGCGCCCGCGAACCATTGGCCGATGGCGGGCTTTCGCCGATGACCGGCCGCGACCGCGCGGGGCCGACCGCCGTGCTCCGCTCGGTCAGCAAGCTCAACCTGGAGCTGGCCTCCAACGGCACGCTCCTCAACATGAAGTTCCTGCCTTCCTTCTTCCAGCAGGGAGATGCGTTGGACAAGTTCGTGCTTCTGCTGCGCGGCTTCTGCGCGCTCAAGATCCCGCACGTGCAGTTCAACGTGGTCTCGGCGGACACCCTCCGCCGCGCGCAGGCGCGGCCGGACGACTATCGCAACCTGGTAGTGCGCGTGGCGGGCTATAGCGCGTATTTTACGGAGTTGGATCGTAAGCTGCAGGATGAAATCATAGAACGGACTGAATTCCCTGACATGTCCTGATCGGCCATTGTTATACTGAGCCGGCGCTGTTGGCTCGCGACGGCGCCACTCAGCCCGATTGATCGGGCGCTGCTCGGTAGCTCGGCGACTTCATCGCCGAGCGGACGTCGTTAACGACAGGCTGCGCGTCGAATGCAAGAAGCGCCGCTGACGAGGCCGCCCAGAGATGAATCTCCGGGCTATCGGAGCAGCGCCCCGTGAACGGGGCTGGATCGCCAGCGGCTCAGTATAATTATTGCGAGGAACGATGCAAAACAATCTCCTCGACAAAGATCGGGATTGCTTCGGCCCAAACCATGTCCTGAGAGTAGCCGAAGGAACCGGGCCTCGCAATGACTCAAAACGAGAGGATGGCGAAATGATGTTGACTGGAAAAGTGATCTTGGTGGTCGGCGGCGCGGCGGGGATCGGCCGCGCGACGGCTGAGTTGTGTGCGGCGCGCGGCGCGACGGTTATCATCGCGGATATCGATGCGGCCGTGGGCGCGCAGGCCGCCGCAGCCGCGGGCGCGACCTTCGTGTCCGTGAACGTGATGGACGCGGCCTCCGTGCAAGCCTTGATGACGGCGATCGCGGCGCGGCACGGCCGCCTGGACGCGCTCATTCAGGCGGCGGGCATCCTGAAGGGCGCGTACACGCCGGTGGACGAGTTCCCCCTGGAAACGTGGCGGGCGGTGATGGATGTGAACGTCACCGGCAGCTTCCTTTGCGCCAAACACGCGACCCCCCTGCTGAAGCAGACCGGCGGCGTCATCGTCCTGATCTCGTCGGCCGCGGCCGTGGCCGGCAGCTCGTCGGTGGCGTATGGCGCCAGCAAGGGCGGCGTCAACGGTCTGGGCATCACCCTGGCGAACAAACTGGCGCTGGAAGGCATCCGCGTCAACGTGGTCATGCCGGGTAACATTGACACGGGCATGAAGCGCTCGGTGATCGCGGCGGAGGCCGAGAAGACGGGCAAGTCGTTTGAGGATGCGGTCGCCGCGTCCCGGCTGGGCGCGCCGGAAGGGGTGGCGAAGATCCTGGCCTGGCTGGTCAGCGATGACGCGGACTATGTGCGGGGGATGATTTCGACGCGTTAGCTGCGTAGCGCAAGATGGCATCTTGCGCTACAAGAGGTGCTCGCGATGAAGTTAGGCGTGGCTGGGTTGTTGCCGCATTGGCGACAGATTGATCGGGCCGCGGCAGAACGCGTGCGTGCGGCCGGTTTCCGCGGCGCATCGGTCGTGATTGACCGGCCGCTCGAAGCCGATCGCGCGAGCGTAGGGATTTGTTTCTCGCTCGGCCGATGCTTTCGGAACCGTGATTTCGATCGTAGTGATCTCGGTCTGGGCCAACCAGTTTTTCAACATCATAACTCGCTCAATCTCAGGACTTACGCACTCCTGGCTCTCAGGCGGTCTGCGGCCGCCGTCGGGTCGCAGAAAGTAGCATGGTCAGGCCAACGGCGCCGGTCGCAGACCGACTGGGAGCATCTGCTGCGTAACTCCTGTCAATTTGTCAGGATCGCGTCAATCGCGGCCAACTCCTCGGGGCTGAAGGTCAGGTTGGCGAGCGCGCCTACGATCTCCTCGATCTGGCTGACGCGGCTGGCGCCGATCAGCGCGGAGGTCATCCCGGCGTGGCGGAGCGCCCACGCGACGGCGAGCTGGGCCATCGTCTGGCCGCGGGCCTGGGCGATCTCGTTCAGCTTGCGCACCTTCGCCAGCTTCTCGTCGGTGATGTGTTGGGGCCGGAGGAAGCCGGTCGGCCGGCCCGCGCGAGAATCGGCCGGGATGCCGTCCAGGTAGCGGCCGGTGAGCACCCCTTGCGCCAGCGGCGAGAATGCGATGCAGCCGATCCCTTCCGCTTCGAGCGTGCTCAGCAGCTCCGGCTCGATCCAGCGGTTGAACATATTGTACGAGGGCTGGTGGATCAGGCAAGGGGCGCCGAGCTGGCGCAGGATCGCCGCGGCGCGGCGGGTGAAGTCAGGATTGTACGACGAGATGCCCGCGTAGAGCGCCCGGCCGCTGCGCACCGCGTAATCGAGCGCGGCCATCGTCTCTTCCAGCGGCGTCTCCGGGTCGGGGCGGTGGCTGTAGAAGATGTCTACATAATTCAGTCCCATCCGGCGCAGGCTTTGGTCGAGGCTGGCGATCAAGTACTTGCGCGACCCCCACTCGCCGTAGGGGCCGGGCCACATGCGATAGCCGGCCTTGGTCGAGATGATCAGCTCGTCACGGTACGGGGCCAGGTCTTGCTTCAGGATGTGGCCGAACGCTTCCTCGGCCGAGCCGGGCGGGGGGCCGTAGTTGTTCGCCAGGTCGAAGTGGGTGATGCCCAGGTCGAGGGCGCGGCGCAGCATGGCGCGGGCGTTCTCCAGCGAGTCCACCCCGCCGAAGTTGTGCCACAGGCCGAGCGAGACCGCGGGCAGCTTCAGCCCGCTGCGGCCGCAGCGGTTGTAGCGCATGGTATCGTAGCGGTTAGCAGATGCAGTCCAGGTCATAGTTCTCTCCTCGAAACAGGTAATGGGTGTGGTATAGCACAGGCGCGGGGAATGGGCAAATCGCCGCCGGACAACGGCGCGTAACTATTCGGTGATCGGAGGGTCAGTTCTCATGTCGGAAACGTGGCGGAATATCGGGCCGGTGGTCGTCTCCATCATGATCATCATCGCAGTGGCGGTGGTACGGGCGCATTCGCGCACGGCCGCGGCCGTGCTGGCGACCATGCCGATCAACGTGCCGTTGGCGTTGTGGGTCGTCTATGCCGGCGCGGGCGGCGACCGGGCGATCATGGCGCAGTTCACGCATTCGATGCTCCTGGCGATCGGGCCGACCGTCGTCTTCATCCTGGTGGTGTGGCTGGCCGCGCGTGCGGGTTGGGGGCTGGCGCCGATGCTGGCTGCCGGCTACATGGCGTGGGCCGCGGGCCTGGGCCTGACGCTGGCCGCGCGGCATTTCCTCGCGCAATAGGGGAGGCGCACCGGCATTGCGGGCGGAGTCCGGCATGGTTAAAGTTTCAACACCCCCGCGCGGCGGTTGTGATTTGCGGGGCAAAGCGGCCCGTGCTAGAATGCAGGTGTTGCTGAATCATCGTTCTGGGAGTTGGCATCATGCCGAGCAATGAACCGGCGGCCCCGGTTGACTTCATTCGGGCCGCCATCGAAGAAGACCTGCGCACGGGGCGGTTCGACCACGTCCACACCCGCTTTCCGCCGGAGCCGAACGGTTACCTCCATATCGGTCACACCAAGGCGCTGGTGATTGATTTCGGCATCGCGCGCGAGTTCGGCGGCAAGTGTAACCTGCGTTACGATGACACCAATCCGGTCAAGGAGGATGTCGAGTACGTGGATGCCATCAAAGAGGACATCCACTGGCTCGGCTTCGACTGGGAAGACCGCGAGTTCTACGCCTCCGATTATTTCGATCAGCTTTACGACATGGCGGTGGCGCTCATCAAGAAGGGCAAGGCTTACGTCTGCGACCTGAGCGCGGAGCAGGTGCGCGACTACCGCGGCACGCTTACCGAGCCGGGCAAGAATAGCCCCTGGCGCGACCGCGCGATGGCGGAGAATCTCGACCTCTTCGCGCGGATGCGCGCCGGCGAGTTCCCGGATGGCGCGCGCACGTTGCGCGCCAAAATTGACATGGCGCACCCCAACTTCAACATGCGCGACCCGGTGATGTACCGCATCCTGCACGCGACCCATCACCGCACGGGCGACAAGTGGTGCATCTACCCGATGTACGATTTCGCCCACGGGCAGAGCGACTCGCTCGAAGGGATCACGCACTCCCTTTGTTCGCTGGAATACGAGGATCACCGGCCGCTGTACGAGTGGTTCCTGCGCGAGCTGGAGATCTACGCGCCGCGGCAGATCGAGTTTGCGCGCCTCTACTTGACCTACACGATGATGAGCAAGCGCAAGATCGGCGCGCTCGTGCGCGAGGGGGTCGTGGCCGGGTGGGATGACCCACGGCTGCAAACCCTCTGCGGGCTGCGCCGCCGCGGCTTCACCCCCGAAGCGATCCTGGATTTCACCCGGCGCATCGGCGTGGCGAAGACCAACAGCCTGATCGAGATGGGGTTGCTCGAACACTGCGTCCGCGAAGACCTGAATAGACGGGCGCTACGGGTGATGGCCGTGCTGAGGCCGCTGCGGGTGATGATCGAGAACTACCCTGCCGGACAGGTCGAGTACGTCGCTGCGACCAACAACCCCGAAGACGAGAGCATGGGCACGCGTACCATTCCATTCAGCCGGGAGATCTACATCGAGCAGGATGACTTCCGCGAGGATCCGCCGAAGGGCTGGTTCCGCCTGGCGCCCGGCCGCGAGGTGCGGCTCAAGCACGCTTACTACATCAAGGTCAAAGAGGTCATCAAGGACGCGCAAGGGGCCGTGGCTGAGTTGCGCTGCACCTATGACCCGGAGTCGCGCAGCGGTGTGACGCCGGACGGCCGCAAGGTGCCGGGCACGTTGCATTGGGTCTCGGCGCAACATGCGGTGGACGCCGAGGTGCGGCTCTACGACACGCTCTTCACCGTCCCTAATCCCGACGACGTTCCCGAAGGGCAAGATTGGCGCTCGGTCATCAACCCGAATTCGCTGGAAATCCTGACCGGCTGCAAGGTCGAGCCGTCCCTGACTGGCGCAGCTCCGGGTAACCGCTATCAATTTCTGCGCCAGGGTTATTACTGTGTGGATCCCGATTCCGCCAACGGCGTATTGGTCTTCAACCGGACCGTGTCGTTGAAGGATACCTGGGCGAAATTAGAGAAGAAAGGGTAGGAGGCAACCATGAAGGGCAACGAGAAGCTCATCGCTACACTCAACATGCTGCTCGCCGACGAGCTGACCGCGATCAACCAGTACATGGTGCACTCGGAGATGTGCAAGAACTGGGGCTACGAAGAGCTGCACGAGGCGATCGAGAAGCGTGCGATCACCGAGATGAAGCACGCCGAGATGCACATCGGCCGCATCATCTTCCTGGAGGGCCGGCCGATCGTCAGCAATCTGAACCCGCTGCACATCGGCGGCAGCGTGCTCGAACAGCTCCAGAGCGATCTGGGGGCCGAGCAGGGCGCGGTTAAGGCCTACAACGCCGCGGTTAAGCTGGCCGTCGAGGTCGGCGACAACGGCACACGCGTCATGCTGGAAAGCATCCTCAAAGACGAAGAGGATCATCTGGACTGGCTGGAGACGCAGCTCGACCAGATCGAGCAGATCGGCATCCAGCATTACCTGGCGCAGCAGGTCAGTTAGAGCCTCATAAGTTGCGATCTCGTTTGTTCGGCAGACATTAGACAGGATGGACAGGATATACAGGATGATCTCCGTGTACATCCTGTTCATCCTGTCTGATTTCGGCTTATCCGAGTCAGGTTTTTTCAGCGTCGCCAACGCTCCGGGAGCCTCCACGCTTGATCCTCCGCAATCATTCCGAACTACAACAGCACGGCAACACCGCGGGTCGGGGAATCGTGCTGGATGTGCTGGAAACGGCGCTGGCCGCGCCCGATCCGTATGCGAACGTCAAAAAGATCGTGCGGATCGAGGGGGAACGGCTGATCGTCGGCCACCCCGATTTTTCGCAGCCGGTCGGCCAGGCGCCGATGGCGTTCGACCTGGCAGCCATTGGCCGCATCTACGTGGTCGGCGGCGGCAAGGTGGCGCAGCGCCAGGCCGAAGCCCTGGAGGAGATCCTGGGCGACCGCATCAGCGACGGGCAGATCAACGCCAAGAAGGGCGACACGATCCGCCTGAAGCGCATCCCCGTCACCCTGGCCGGCCATCCCATCCCCGACGAAGAGAGCGTGGCGGGCGCCCGGCGGATCGTGGCGCTCGAGCAGCAGGCCCGGCGCGGCGACATCGTCTTTCTCTGCCATTCCGGCGGCGCGACCGCGCTCACCGCGCTGCCCGCGCCGGGCATCAGCCTGGCCGACCTCCAGATGGTCTACCGCCTGCTCTATTTCGAATGCGGCGCGGCCATGCCCGTGGCGAACGCCGTGCGCAACCAACTGGTGGTGTTGCACAGCCGGCATCCCCGCTACGTGGGCGAGGCCACATTGATCCAGCTCGAGACGTTGGAGACGCCGCCGAAGCTGCGCGTCCACGCCTACGAAGCGCCCAACTACGGCGATGGCGGCTATCGCGCGGCCATCGAGGTGCTCCACGCCTATCACCTGTGGGAGCGCGTCCCGGAATCGGTGCGCCGTTTCCTGCTGGCGGCTGATCCGCGCTATGGCCACCTGCGGCCGGAGGAGACCGCCGGCAAGTCCTACTACAGCTTCCGCACGATGGGCCCGGAGATCATGCTGGCCGCGGCCAAGCGCCGCGCCGAAGCCTTGGGGCTACGCGCAATCATCCTGGCCTCCAGCCTGAACGATGTGGATGCGCGCGCCATCGGCGAAACGCTCGGTTACATCGCCACCGAGATCGAGCAGTTGGGCCAGCCGTTCGCGCCCCCCTGCATGGTGATCTTGGGCGGTGAGCTGGTCGTGGCGGTGGGGGATGCGACCGGCTGCGGCGGCCGCAACCAGGAGTTCGTGTTGGCCGCCGCTGGCCGGATCGCGGGCCGGCTAAACATCGTCATCGCCTCGGTGGATTCCGAAGGCACCGACGGCCCCACCGAATCGGCCGGTGGGATCGTGGACGGCCAGACGTTGGCCCGCGCCCAAGAAGCCGGCCTGGACATCGCGGCCGAGCTGGCGAATCACAACTCGCACGCCGTCCTCGCCGCGCTCGACGACTTGCTCGTGACGGGGGTGCGGGGGACTAATGTGCGCGATCTGCGGCTGATCTACGTGGGCGGACGCTGAACTTACGATCAGCGTGTACTCCGGATGATGCGCAACGCCTCAGCCTCGCTTAATTCCGGCCGCCGCTTGCGCAGCCGATACGCGCCCACCTGTTCGGCCAGGCGGATCATCGAGAGGCCCTCCTGGCAGCGCTGCGCGGGCGTCAGGCGTCGTGTGATCTCAATCTGACGCAGATCGAGTTCCGCGATGGCGCCGGCGATCAGTTGGCGGTCAGTGGCCCGGTCGAGCGATTCGGTCGTTGGCTCGCGCATGGGCTTGTCGGCGTTCGGCACGGTCAATCTCCTCGAGCACTTTGAGGTTGATTTCTGCGGCCAGCAGGTCATGCACCAGGGTCGTCTTGCCACCTGGCGCGGCCCGTAAACGATCAGCACTTTGCCCGGCTGGATCGCCTGGGTGAACTGGGCGAGGAGAAGGCGATGGATTTTCGTAAAGAGATGTTGCCATACCATCTGAATTTATGCTAATTGAGACGGTACGCCCGCCGCTCTTCTTCATAGCCGGGATCACTTCCGCGATTCGGTTTGGGCTACAGGCCTTCGACGGCCATGCGACCTTCGTCCACGATCAGCCGGCCATCCAGATACAGACTCGCGCCGCGCAGACACATATCGAAGTGCAGCCGTGACCGGTTGACGCCGCCCAGGCCACAGTGGGGCGCGAGGGAGGAGAAGATGTTGCGCCCCAGGGCGACCGTGATGGCGCCCTGGAGCGACTCTGAGTCCATGCCCACAGTGCGCCAATCGGCGCGCGGATCCGTCCCCCATCCGGCATGCGCCAGCCGAAACGCGCCTTCGTCCCCGGCGGCGGCGAGCAACGCCGCGATTTGCTGCGCCTCTGGCCCGCCGGTCACGCTTTGCACCTTCCCCTCCCGAAAGGTCAGCCTGACCTCCGAACGCGCATGTTGCCGTGAGGTCAGGAGCGCATCGCCGGGTTGGACGACCAGCACGCCCTCGGCGCTCTTCTCCAATGGCGCGCAGTATACCATGCCGGTCGGCCAGTGATCCCAGCGCCCGGCCTCGTCGGCGACCCCACACTGATAGGCGCCCTTGCGGCCATCCTTACGCAAGGTCAGATCGGTCCCGGCTCGCGACGTGATGCGGACCTCGCGGGCTTGCTCCATCAACTGCGCCCCGGCCAGGCCGCGGCGCCGGATGTCCTCTGTAGGCGGCAGCCGTTTGAGGGTCGCCGGCGGCTCCTGCACCATGAGTACCCGTGCGCCGGCGGCCAGCGCCTGGCTGTGCACATCCGCGTACATCCACGAGTGCGAGCCGGGCAGGAACGACATGCCCAGGATCATGTCGGCATGTGTCCAGGCGGCCTTGATGACCTTGTCCTCAATATGTTGATCAGACTGCGCCGTTAGAATATAAACCTGCGCGCCCAGGGCGCTGGCCGCGGCCAAGGCGGCGCCCGGATAAGCATAGTGCGGGAACAGCGCGTCGGTGAAAATCAACACGGTTTCGCCCGGCCGTACTTTGCACAGGCGCAACGTCCGCTCAAAGTGGGGAGTCAGATCGGCTGAGCCAAGAAATGGATGCATTGCCAAAACTCCTTGTATTATCGCTGGTCAGAGCGCAATTCCCGTCTCACAGATTCACTCTTCAAGCGGCACACCCGACATGCAGAACGCGTGCTTCAGCGCATAGTAGCCCAGCGCGGCATCCACGAACGGATCGTAGCCGGGCTTGCGCTGCACCATTACGCTCACCTCCATGCCGATCCAACCGGTGTAGGCCGCGGCGTGCATGGCCGTCAGGTAGCCGATGAAGTCGAACGGCCCGGAGCCGGGCGTCAGGAACTCGTGATAAGGATAGATGCCGCGTTGGTCTTTGACGTGCGTATGGACGCTCCACGGGACCATCTGCGGCACGCACTCGGCGACGGGGATGGCGAGGATGTCGAAGTGGCTGATGTCGAAGTTGATCCGCACGGCCGGATGCCGGAGCTGCTCCATCAGCCAGACCGCCTTGCGCGGCAGATCGAACGCCGTGCCGGAGTGCGGCTCGCAGGCGAAGATCACTCCTTTGCCGGCGGCGGAATCACCGAGGGCGTGAACGCGCTCGACGACCCGCTCCTTCACGCGGCCCCAGTCGTCCACGTGCCCGCCGAGGAGGCTGCACACGATCGGCGGCGCCCCTGGCTGGCGCAGCTCGTCGGCCAGGTCAATGGTATCGCGCAGACGCTGCAGGTTGGCCGCGTTCTTGTCGGGATCATCCTCGCAGACGGAGGTGTGCCCGGCGACCGCCGAGATGATCAGCCCGTGCTGCTGGCAGAGCGCCTTGATGCGCGCCCGCGCGGCCGCGTCGAGGCCGTAGAGATCGGTCGGGAAGCGCGGGGTCACGGCCAATTCGATCCCGCGGTAGCCGATCTTCGCGATGGCCGGGATCGCTTCCTCGATGCCGACATTCATCATTCCCCAGGTGCAATAGCTGAGACGCATGAAACCTCCAGGGGTCAGGAATCAGGGATCAGGGGGCAGTGAAGCACGCCCTTCTTTCATCCGTGCAACCAACCACAGGTCGCGCGTGCGGATCAGGTCGTCGGCGCGGCGGACGGTCCAATCGTGGAAGCCTTTGCCGGTGCGGATCCCCTCGTTGCCGGCCGCCAGCATGTCCTTCAGGAGTTGCGCCGGCTCGGTGGCGTTGCACAGGCTGGGCAAGACGGCAGCCTGGACAGCGAACGATAGCTTAGCGCCCACGACATCGGCATGTTCCAGCGGGCCATAGACCGGCCAGCGCAGCCCCGCGCCAGCCTTGAGCGCGGTCTCGACATCCTCCGGGCTGGCGATCCCTTCCTGCACCATGTAGATGGCCTCGCGCACCAGCGCTTGTTGCAGCCGGTTGCAGATCTGGCCGGGCATGTCTTTGCGGCCGATCACCGGCCGCTTGCCGCAGCGCAGCAGGAAGCGATATACCGCCTGCACCGTCTCTTCCGCGGTGCGCTCGCCCTGGATCACCTCGACCAACGGCATCAGGTGGCCGGGGTTCCAGAAGTGGGTCGTCACCGCGCGTTCGGGACGCTGCATCAGGGCCGCGATGTCGCTGATGCGCAGGCCCGAGGTGTTGCTCGCCAGGATCGTACGCGACGGGCACAGGTCGTCCAGCTCGCGAAAGAATTGCTGCTTGGTCGGCAGATGCTCGACGATGGATTCGATGACCAGGTCGGCCGTGGCCGCGGCGGCGATATCGGTCGTGGTGGTCAGATGGCCGGCCGCAGCCGTGGCTTCGCCGGGTGTGGCCGCGCCGTTCTCGACCAGGAAGGCGAGCGCCTTGTCATAACTGGCGCGGCCGCGAGCCGCGCTCGCGGCCGCGCGGCCGATCAGCGTTGTCGGATAACCGGCCAGCGTGGTCGAGACGGCAATCCCCGGCCCCATCTGGCCCGTGCCGACGATGGCGACGCGTGAAATTTCGTTTTCGGTCATGTTTTCTCCTTTACGCAATTCCAAACATCCGACTCGCATTCCGATACAGGATCTTCTCCAACGCCGCGTCACTGATGCCGCGTTCGCGCAGCCCGGCGATCAGTGACGCGTAGCTGCGCGGCGGCCGCGGCCGGCCGACCGGGTGACCCACGTCGAACCCCTCGCACGCGTCCGAGCCGAAGAGGATCTTGTCGGGGCCGAGCGCGTCTACGCCCAGTTCCACCCGAACCGGGTCAACGTAGGTCGTGTCCACGAACACGTTGTCGTGCCGCTTCGCCAGCGGGATCGCCTCCAGCCGGAGATGCGCCAGGATCAGGATCACATCGGGATAGGTCCGGATCAGCGGCTCGTAGGCGGCGGCGCTCATCGGCGTGCCGTCGTGGTCGGCGTGGGTCAGGATGGGCCAGCGGTGCGCCCGCGCCACGGCGAAGACCTCGTCGAGCGCCCGCGGCTCGACCGCGTAGTGATCCAGGAGGGGGTGGATCTTGATGCCGTGGAAGCCATGCTCGGCCGCCAGCGCCACGTCCGCGCGCCAATCAGGGTCGTGTGGGTTGATCCACAGCATCGCGCCGAGCCGGTCGCCGTGCTGCTGCGTCATGGCGATCACCTCCCGCGTGCCGGTCGCCTGGCTCACGGTGGTGGCCGTGGCGGAGGAGGCGAGCATGAAGCGGGCGCCCTCGCGCTCGGCGATGTAGCGCAGATCATCGGCGGTGAAAACTTCGCCCACCACGCCGGGCAGCCGGCCGATGTGGGTATGGATGTCAATCAGCGGAACGTCGAGGGACATGGGAACCTCCTGCTATGATTTTGGATGCGGTTTCGCGTAGGGCGAAGGCGCGCCGGCGTACCGCGACTGCCAGCCGGCCTCCTTCACGGCCTCCAGCAAGGTCTCGAAGTCGGCGGCGGTTTTCGCCAGCATGGCTTCGACCGGCAAGCCATACGGGCAAGTCTGATCGCACTTGCCGCAGTGCGTGCATGCCCGCATACTTTCCACGCCGCGGGCGAAATGCGCCTCGGCCGCGGCGCGCATCCACGGGGCTGCCGGCGCCGCCAGGAAGCCATCCAGCCCCAGGGCGCGATACTGGTTGTAGAAGGTGTCGTGGTACAGGTAGACATCAATCGGGATCTTCGCCTCGCAGACCGGCTGGCAGACCCGATCGCAAATGCGGCAGGCCGCGTTGTCCAGGCGTTGGCGCCAGCCCTCCACCTCCTCTTCCTCTTGGGCGGTGAGGGTCATGGGCGCGCGGTCGAGCACGGCGGCGTCCAGCTCGAGTTGGGCCATCGTGCTGACACCGGGGACCAGCGCGTGGACGGACTGAGTCGCCAGCCAGGGAAGGGCCAATCGCGCCGGCGCCATCCCCACCGACATCGGCTTCATCACCGTGATGCCGACATCGTGGCGTTGCGCGGCCGGGATGACCTGCGCCAGCGCCTCGCGGCGCACGATGTTGAGCGGCGCCATGCACACGTCCACCAGCCCCGTCTCGATCCCTCGCGCTAACGCGGTCAGGTCGCTGTGGCCGGCGAGGCCCAGCGCCCGCACCTTGCCTTGCGTCTTCGCCCGCAGCACTCCCTCCACCGAGCCGACGAGAGCGAAATGACCGTCCAGCATCTCCTGCGTGTACGTGCGCAGGTAGAAGATGTCCAGGTAGTCGGTGTCCAGCTCGCGGAGATCTTCTTCGATGCGGGCCAGCGCACCCTCGGCGGTCTGCTCGGCGGTCTTCGTGCCCAGGATGAGCTGCTCCCGGCGGCCCCGGATCAGCGGCCGGAGCATAGCGTTGGAGGCGCCGTAGCGACCGTCGAAGTAGTTGACGCCCAATTCCAGCCCGCGGCGGTAGATCGCGCGGCCCGCGTCATCGTCCAGCAGGGAGACGTAGCCCCCGCCGATGCCCAAGAGCGATACTTGCAGGCCGGTGCGGCCGAGACGACGGGTTTCGATAGAGGCCTCCTGTAGAGACGTTGCATGCAACGTCTCTACGTCAAATACCCCAATGCGCGTTGATGTCGGCTTCGTAGAGGGCGGTGCGCTCGGCCTCCACGTCGTCTACGATGACCGGCTGGCCGAGGACGCCCGATTCCAGCCCGGCGTAGCAGATGCCCAGGGCGCGGCAACCGGCTCGGCCATCCACCTCCGGCGTTTGCCCGGTGAAGATGCATCGGGCGAACTCGTGATACTCGATGGCGAGCAACTTGCGGTCGCACGCGGGGAACGACAGGCTGAAAGCGGCTGGCCGCGGCGCGGCGTACAGTTGCTCGGTGATCGTATCCAGGTGGTAGTCGGGGACGAGCTCCAGGAGCGCGTCCCCCGTCAGCTCCGTGCCGTTGTCCAGCGTGAGGATCGGCGAGACGCCGTTGCGGATGCCGCCGCAGACGAGCGAGCCTTTCGCGCCGTAAATGACCCGCTGGCCGAACCCTTTGCCGTGGCCGGCGTAGAACTGCGTCCAGTTAGCGGTGGCGCCGCTCTTGAATCCAACGACCGCGACGAACATATCCTCGGAGGTGGCGGTGATCGTGGCCGGGATTTCGCCGCGCCAGGCTTCGTAGAAGTCGGCCACGCCGAGGCGCGCGCCCTTGTGGCGAGTGGTTTCCCAGAGTTTGGTGCGGGCGTAGACTTCGCTCACATCGCCCAGGAAGTAGAGTTGAAGGTCAGCGTTGTGCACCCCGCCGTCAATCACCATGCCGCCCACGTGTTTGTAGTGCCGCCACGGCAAGATCAGGATGTCGCTCCGGCCGCTGGCCGCCAAGTCGAACATCAAGTAGGGTCGGCCGATGGCCCCGGCATCAATCAGCGCTTTGGTGAGCCGCGCCATCGGGTCGCGACGGTAGTTTTCGGCCACCGAGAGCACCTTGCCGGCGCGTGCCTGCGCCGCGAGGATGCGGTTGCAGGCCCGCATGGAGACGCCGAGCGGCTTCTCGCACAGCACATGCAGCCCCAGCTCGAACGCCTGGCAGGCGACCACGTGATGCGACCCGGCGTCGCTGGTCACGACGACGGCTGTCAGGTCTGGGATCGCCTTGACCATTTCGGCCATGTCGCCGAAGATGGGCGGCCGGGCGCCGAGCAGATTGGCCGCCTTGTCAGCCAGCCGCTCGGCGTTGTCGCGACGCAGATCGCAGGCGGCCACCAACTCGACGTTGCTCATCCCGCTTTCGTCCAGCTCCTTCAACCCGAGCAGGTGACGACCGCCCATCCCCCCGCAGCCGACGATGGCGAGCTTGATTTTTTCCATTGTGATATTCTCGCTCCTGTTCCCCGATCAAGTCATCAATGGGTCGCAAGCGAACTCAGCCTGTTGCCTGGCCACGCAGTCGCACGGCGACCGGTATGCCAGCCATTCTTGAGCGCCTTCAGTCTGCGAAGCCGGCAATCGCCTCCGCCACTTTGTCCGCCTGTTCGGCGCTCAATTCCGGGAAGATCGGCAGGCTGAGGATCTCGCCGGCGGCCGCTTCGGTTTCGGGCAGCCCCGCGCCGATGGGCAGCCGCCCCGCATAGGCTGGCTGTGCGTGCACCGGCGCCGGGTAGTGGATCAACGTCCCGATGCCCAGGCTGCGCAGGTAGGCTTGCAGCGCGTCGCGGCGGGTCGAACGGATGACATACTGGTGATAGACGTGCGTCACGCCGGGCCGGGCGACCGGCAAGCGCAGGCCGGTTCCGGCGAGGCGCGTCGTGTAGCGTTGCGCCAGATCGCGCCGTCGGGCGTTCTCCGCGTCCAGATAGCGCAATTTCACCCGCAAGATGGCTGCCTGGAGCGTATCCAGCCGGCTGTTCAGGCCGGGGATGGCGCTGACATAGCGTTCACGCCAGCCATACTCCCGGAGGAGCCGGACCTGTTCGGCCAGCTCCGCATCGTTCGTCGCCGCCGCGCCGCCATCTCCCAGCGCGCCCAGGTTCTTCGTCGGGTAGAAGCTGAACGCCGCGATATCGCCGAACGTGCCCGTCTTTCGTCCACGGCAATCTGCAACACTCGCACCTGCGCTTCGCTTCGGCGCAAGCGCAGGTGTCTGCAATTTGCAATTTGCAATCTCCGCGCCGTGCGACTGCGCGCAATCCTCAATCACCCACAGGTCGTAACGCCGCGCCAGCTCGTTGATCGCAGCCATGTCGGCCGGGTGGCCGTAGAGGTGGACGGGGAGGATCGCGCCGCGGCGCGCGCTGCGCACGCGGCGGGCGCTTCCGAAAGCGCCAGCCGCGTGGTTGAGCGCATCTTCCAGCCGTTGCGGATCCATCGTGAAGGTCGCCGGGTCAATATCCACCAGCACCGGCTGCGCGCCGGCCAGCTCGACCGCCGCAACCGTCGCGACCGCGGTATGCGAGACGGTGAAGACGCAACTGCCCGGCCCGACCCCGCACGCGCGCAGCGCCAGATGCAGCGCATCGGTGCCGCTGCCCGCGGCGATGGCGTACCGCGTGCCCAGATAGGCCGCGAACTCCTGCTCGAACGCCGCCACCGGTTCGCCCAGGATGTAGCGCCCGCCCAACAACACCTGCTCGATGGCCTGGTCAATCTCGGCTTTGTGGGCCAGGTAGTTCGCACGGGGGTCTGTTTGTGGAATCATGGTAGAATCCTATACATACTGCGCCAGGTGCTCCCGATAATATGCCAGCGTGCGCGCCAACCCCTCGCGCAGCGGAACCGCGGGCCGCCACCCCAACGTCGCCCGGATCAGGCGATCGTCGGCGTAATAGTCGCCGATGTCAATCCGCTTGCGGTCGGGAGGGAAGCTGCGCACGGTGAAGCTGCCGCCGCCATTGATCGCCACCAGCAGATCCGCAAGCGCCGCCAGGTTGATCACCTCCGCGCCGCCCAGGTTGAAGGCCTGGCCGTCGGCGCGGGCATCGGCGGCGGCCAGCAGCAACGCGGCCACCGCGTCGTCCACGTAGGTGAAATCGCGCAACTGCCCACCTTCCCACACCTCGAACGGCCGGCCCTCGACCAACAGCCGCACCCAAATCCCCAGGAAGGTCTGGCGTGCATCCTTCACCCTCATGCGCGGGCCGTAGGTATTCGTCAAGCGCAGGGCCGCGGCGCGCAGGCCATAGACGTTGTTGTAGAGGATGTGATACCACTCGCCGGCCATCTTGTTGATGCCGTTGACATCCACCGGGCGCAGCAAATGCCCTTCGTCCACCGGCAGGCGCTCCGGCTTCCCGTAGATCTGGCGCGTGCTGGCGAAGACGATCTTGATGCCGGGGTTGTGGTTGCGGCACGCCTCCAGGATCGAAAGCTGCGCCCGGCAGTTGATTTCCAGGTCCGTGTACGGGTCTTGCATCGAATCCAGGTGGCTGGTCTGCCCGGCCAGGTTGAAGAGGAAATCTTGCCCCTGCACCAGGTAGGCCATGCTGTGCTCATCGCGCACATCCGAGATGTTGATGCGCACGCGCGCTTCGATCCCCGCGATGTTGAACAGGTTGCCGCCGTATTGGGGGATCAGGCTATCTACCAGGGTGACATCTGCGCCCAATTCGAGCAAGCGCCGGGCCAGGTTCGACCCGATGAAGCCGAATCCGCCGGTGATCAGTGCGCGGCGGCCGCGAAAGGCTTGCGTCGTATCCATGTCGCACATCATACCAGAACGTGCCCGTTGCCGGAAATCTGCAGGGGCGCGTGGGGCATTCTACCCCCTTTCGCCGCTTTGTATTACAATGGCCCTCATGCGAAAACACTGGAAAAACCTGGCGCAGGCCATGGTGTTGGTGATCGCCGCGAGCTTCCTGGTCGCGCTCGTCGCCGGCCAATGGTCGGCGCTGCAGGCATATGATTGGCAATTGGCCTCGGGCTGGGCATTCCTGGCGTTGATCGGGCTGGAAATCACGTGGCTATTCGAGCTGGACACCTGGCGCATGATCCTGGCGAGCCTCGGCGCGCCGTTGCGCTACCGCCAGGCCGCGCCGATCTGGTTCCTCAGCAACATCGTGCGCTACATCCCCGGCAACATCTGGCAATTTCTCGGCATGGCCGAGCTTGCCCGCGAAGCGGGCGTACCGCGGTTGATCACCCTGACGAGCATCGTGCTGCATCAGGTCATCTCCACGGCTGTGGGTGTTGTGTTGGCTGCCTGCTACTTTGCGCTGTTCGACGACGGCGACCGGCTGCGCACGATTCGGCCGTTGCTCCTGATCGTGCCCTTCGGCTTGTTACTCCTTCAGCCACGCATCCTCGAGAGCCTGCTCAACTGGCTGCTGCGCAAGGCGGGGCGGCCGCCGATTCGGGTCTTGCTGACCGGGCGGCAAATCTGGCTCCTGATCGGTCGCTATCTGGTGGTTTGGACTATGATGGGGCTGAGCTTCACGGCGCTGGTGTGTGCCCTGACGCCGATAGAATGGCCCGCCATGCCCTACCTGGTCGCGGCATGGGCCGCCGCGTATGTCATCGGCTACCTGACGCTGCTCACCCCGGCCGGGTTGGGGGTGCGCGAGGGGGCGTTGGCCGTCTTGCTCTTCCCTATCCTGCCGCCAGGGGTCGCCGCGGTGATCGCGATCACCGCCCGGCTGTGGATGGTGGCTGGCGAAGTGCTGGGCGCGGGGGCCGCGTTGGTCATCCGGGGGCAAGCATGGCGCAGAGGATAGGTGTCAGGTGTCAGGGGTCAGGGGTCAGTCGGCAGTCGGCGGTCGTGTTGGCTGCGATGCTCCTCTTTGTCGTCTGGTTCTCGGCCTATAGCATCCGCCTGCACGACGCGCACCGCACACACAAGGCCGACCTGGGGCAGATTGACCTGGCGATCTGGAACACGGCGCATGGCCGGTTCGTGCAGGAGATCAAGGACGACCAGGTGAGCACGCGGCTGACCGATCACGTCGAGCCGATTTTCCTACCCGTTTCGCTCGTTTTCTGGCTCTGGGATGATGTGCGAGCGCTGCTGATCCTTCAGGCCGCGGCGCTGGCGGTCGGCGCGTGGCCGATCTATCGGATTGCAGAGCGCAGAATGCGGAATGCGGAATGGGCGGCGCCCGGTCGGCGGTCTGCTTCTTTCGCAGCCTGGGCGGGCGCGATCTTTGCGATCGCTTATCTGTTGATGCCGGCGCTCCAGGCCGCGGCCGTCGCCGAGTTTCACGCGTTGGCGTTGGCGCCGGTCTTCGTCGCCTGGGCCTTGTGGGCCGTCGAGAGCGGCCGCTGGCGTCAGTTCGTCGTCGCCGCGCTCCTGTTGATGAGTGTGCAGGAAGGGATGGCGCTGCTGGCGGCCATGTTGGGCGTCTATGCGCTGGCGCGCGAGAGTGTCATTGCGAGGGGCGTCTTTTGCCCCGAAGCAATCTCCTCCAGCGCAGGGGATTGCTTCGGCCCAGACGCGGGGCCTCGCAATGACACAGCAAGGGACACCCACAGGCCAACCCTGCTGGCGGGCGCGGCGATCTTGATCCTCGGCCTGATCTGGTTCTACGTCACAACGTTCGTCATCATCCCACACTACGCTGCGCAGACCTATGGCTTGGCGCAAACTCCCTATGTGGCGCGCTACGGCGCACTGGGCGAGAGCTTCGGCGACGTGCTCAAGTCGTTGGTGGCCCGGCCTGGCCCGGCGCTGAGCATCGCCAGTGAGCCGGCGCGCGCCCAATATCTGATCCGGCTGCTGGGCGCGACCGGGTTCCTGGCGCTGCTCGGCCCCGAAATCCTGCTGCTGAGCGCGCCGTTGCTGCTCGCCAACCTGTTCAGCTCCTTCCCCATGCAATACTTCGGCGAGCTGCACTATTCCGCGGCGTTGACGCCCTACCTGATCCTGGCGGCCCTGGTCGGATTTCGGCGATTCACCAATCAGGCACAACCCCTGGGCGGCCGCAAGGCGGCGCTCAGCCTGGGGCTGACGCTGCTGGCCGCGAGCGCGCTAATCAGTCAGGTGATCGCGGGATACACGCCTGCCGGCCGCGCGTATCAACAGCTTGGGCCGGGGTGGCCGGCGGTCGGCGAGCATGAGCGCCGCCTGGCGCGTTTTGCCCGCCAGATCCCGCGCGCCGCGGCGCTCAGCGCCACGACCGGCCTCTATCCGCACCTCAGCCATCGTCCGCTGATCTACCAGTTCCCGTGGCTGGGCCAGGCCGAATGGGCGCTGATAGATGTGACGGGCGCGACCGACCGCCATCCGGCCGACCTTCGGCGCGCAGCATTGCAGCTCCTGGAGACCGGCTGGGGGGTGGTGGATGCGGCCGACGGCTATCTGCTGTTGGGCCGCGGCCGCGGCGGGGCGACCATCCCCGACGCGTTCTACGACTTCGCACGCGCATCCAAGCAAGCCGGGCAGGGAGGCCCTGAATTCTCGCTCGACATAACGTTAGGAGAAAAACTCAAGCTGCTCGGCTATGATCTGGTGGATGAGCCGCGCTGGCGGCGCACCGTTGTGCGCCTTTATTGGCAGCCGTCCGCGCCGCTGCCGCAAGATACGGTCATCTTTGTGCAGATGGTCACTCCCGACGGCTCGGTCGTGGGCGACACCGCGCTCCAGCCCGCGCCGGCGTTGCTCTGGTATGGGCCCGCGGCCTGGCGTCCCGACGAGACGATAGTCGTGAGCACCCTACCATTGGCGCTGCCGGTCGCGTGGGCGCCCAGCGTAGCAGTGGAGGCGGGCGGCCGTCCTTTGACGCCCCATACGACGGAGGGCGCGGCCGGGCCGGGGGCGCAGGTCCAAGTCGCCGCCGATGGCCGGGTGACACTGCCGCCGTGGGCGCGTCGCAACGGTTGGCTGGCGCCGTATGATGAACCGAAGGAGAAGTACCCGACCGCGGCGCGTTTCACCGGCGACAATTGGTCGGTGCGCCTGACAGATACGGCCATGCGCTACGGCGCGGCGCCCGGCCGCAGCTATCTGTTTTCCCTGCGCTGGACTTCCGACGCGGGCGCCGCGCCGCGCGATTATCGGGTGTTCGTCCACCTGCGCGACGCGGCCGGCCAGACGGCGGCAAATGGGGACGCCACCCCCACGTGGTTCGTCCCGCTGCCCGTGAACCAATGGCCGCGCGGCTTTGCGACGTGGGCCGCCTATGCTGTGCCGCTCCCGGCCGACGGTTTAAACCATCTGGCGACCGGCGAATACACGTTGGTGATCGGCTGGTACGATCCCCAGACGGGCAGGCGCCTGGCCGTTGGCAGTCCCGACGGGAACGCCAGCGGCAGCGAGTTCGTCTTAGGTAAAGTAATTGTGGATCCGCTGGCCGGCCCGCGACCCGACCTCTGCTGTCTGATGGCGTCGGAATGTTGCGCGTCGCAGGAATGAGCGGGCGAACAAATAAGCAAATCGCAAATTGCAAATCAGCAAATGACGTTTGACGTTTCACGTTTGACGTTTCACATTACACGTTTCGCGCTCCTGGTCGTGATCCTGCTCGCCGCCGCCTTGCGCGTCCATCGGCTGGCGGCGCAGAGTCTGTGGTACGATGAGGCGGTCACGGCGCATGTGGCTGCGCAGGGGATCCTCGAGCTGACGCGCTGGACGGCAGACGATATCCAGCCGCCGCTCTACTACTACGTGGTGGATGCCTGGACGGGCCTGGCCGGGCGGACCGAGTGGGCGTTGCGGTTCCCGTCGGTGTTCTTCAGCGTATTGGCGGTCGCGTTGGCGTGGGCGTTGGCGCGATGGTTGTTCGGGTCACGGCTGGCGGGCCTGGCGGCCGGGCTGCTGATCGCGCTCGCGCCGCTCCATGTGTACTATGCCCAGGAAGCGCGCATGTACGCGCAGTTGACCTTCTTGGGGATGCTGGCCGGGTACGCCTTGTTGCGGGCGATGGCTGCGGATGGCACGCGGTGGTGGGCCATCTTCGTGGCCGCAGCGACCGCGGCGTTGTACACACATTATTTCGCAGCATTTCTGCTGTTGGCCTATGGGTTGTGTGTGCTGGCGGCGTTCCTCCTGGGGTTGCGAGGAGATCGGACGGGGCCGGGCTGGCGCGTGACCTTGCGACGAGCCGCGCCCGCCGCTGCGGCCGGAGGCGTCATCATCGCACTCTATCTGCCCTGGCTGCCCGCTATGCTCACGCGTTACCGGGTGGATCGTTCCTATTGGCAGGGCGCGCTGAAGCTCGGTGAGGCGCTGCGCCACGTCGCGATCAGCTTCACCGCGGGCGCGCCGGAGATGGTGCTCGAAACCGCCGCAGTGCGCCTGCTGCCGTGGTTCGGGCTGGCCCTGGGCGCCGCGCTGATTGCCCTGATGCTGTCGAGGCGCTCAGCGTCCTGGGGCATCCTGTGCGCGTGCTTGCTCGCGCCGATCCTGGGCATTCTGACCCTGGCCTCGCGGACGCCCAAGTTCAATGCCCGCTATCTGATGATGGCTTCCCCGGCGTATCTGTTGATCTTGACCGGCGGGATCGGGGCATTGGCGGGATGCCGGCAGGCGATATCCTCCCCTTCCTGGCCGGGAGCGGGTCGGGGGATAGGTCGCACTGCTACACTGAAACTCGTCTGGACGACAGCCGCTCGCCCCGTGTTGTTGATCGCGATCCTTGTTTTCTACATCGCAGTCTCGTTTACGGCGCTCCGCAACTGGTTCACCGACTGGGCCTTCGCCAAATCACAATGGCGCGAGCTGGCCGCAGCCGTGCGCACGCGGATCGCTCCCGACGAGATGGTGGTGCTCGTGTCGGGTCATGCGTGGCCGGCCTGGGACTATTACGCGGCCGACATCCCGCGCATCCTGCTCCCCGCGCTCGATATCCTGGATGTGGACGCGGTGCTCGGCTTCGATGCCGGGCCGGCCCTGGGCCAGGCGTTGGCCGGCAAGGGTGGGGTCTGGCTGGTGCGTTGGCAGGCCGCGGCCGTGGATCCGGTCGGGTTTGCCCCCTATTTCCTGGATCAGATCGGCGCGGAGCAGCCGCAGCCGCGGCGTTTCTGGCATCTCGAACTGCGCCACTGGCGTCTGCGCGGGGATGCGATCATCCCGGCCGCGCCGCAGCCCGCGCATCCCGATGGCGCCAACTACGCGCACAAGCTCGCGCTGCTCGGCTGGGATGACCCGGTCGCGGGACAATTGACCGTCTACTGGCAGTCGCTCAACCAGTTGACATCCGACTACAAGGTATCGCTGATCCTGACGGACGCCGCGGGTCGCGAGATGGGCCGGTGGGATGGCCGGCCTGCTGGCTATGACTACCCGACCATGCGCTGGCGGCCCGGTCAGGCGCTCTTTGGCCGCTATCCGCTGCCGCTCCCGGCCGGCGCGCCGGCGGGTGACTACTATGTGTCGCTGGCGGTCTATGATGACGCCGACCCGGCGGGCCTGGATCTGCGGGACGTGGCGGATAACCCGGCCGGCAAGCGGGTGCGGTTGGGGCCGCTGCAGGTGCGCCCGTAGTTGACTTGGTTAGCAGATGGCTTTATATTGGATGCGCAGGAGCGACTCATGCCTACTCACAGAGAATCGTTTGGGGATTATCAGACAGATGCTGCCAATTGGATCACTCTGCTTCTGCTGACTGTTGTAATCTCCCTGACGGGTTGCGCGCTGGCGCCGACCCTGTCGGATGTCACCGTCGCGCCCACCGCGATCTCGCCCAACGCCGATGGGGTGGAGGATGTGACGCACATCAACTACCGGGTGACTCGGTCGGCCGATGTCTCGATCTACTTCGTGGATGCGCAGGGTCAACGTCATTATTTCCGCAAGGCGCAGCGCCGTTCGCCGGGCAAGTACGATGTGTATTGGGGCGGCGTGATCAACGATCCCCAGGTGCGGCTAGCGAATGACAAGCCGATGGTAGTGGAGAGCCAGGTCTTGCCGGATGGTGTCTATATCTGGGTCATCGAGGCGGTGGACGACGGCGGCCGCAGCCAGGTCGCTCAGGGCCAGATCACACTCCGGGACGCCGACACGACCCTGCCCGAGCTGCACAACTTCACCGTCATCCCCCAGGTCTTCCGGCCGAACCAGGACGGTCTGCGCGATGACCGGGTGGCGGTCTCCTACTATCTGACCAAGAAGGCGGAGCGCGCCCAGGTGTATCTGCTGCCGGTCGCCGCCCGGCCCGGCGAGACCCGGCTGAAATACCCGGTGGCCGAGAAATCGTCGGTCTCGACTGCCGAACCGGGCGCGGTGGGCTATCACGGCTACGACTACGATGGCGGCGTAGACCTCAACGCCGAGCCGCCGCCCGATGGCGCCTATATCGTCTATGGCGAAGCCGAGGATCGGGTGGGCAACCGGGTGGTCGTCAGCGCCACCTTGACGATCCAGGAGGGGGGCAAGCCGCGGGCCGAGGTAGCCGGCGGCGAGATTGACTGGCGCGGCGAGATGCGGCGCGTCGTCAGCGTGCCGCTGGGCCAGAGCCTCTGCTTCACGGCGACGGTCGCCAATATCGGCCCCGTGCCGATCCGCACCGCCGGGCCGTGGCCGGGTCAGCAGTTCAAGTTCTCGCAGAACTACAATACCCTGGCTGCCCTGTTCGGCGAAACCTCCTGGTATCAGCAGGCGGGCATCTGGCGCTTCGGCGTGAACTTCGACACCACTGGCGTAGATTTCCCCTTCCGGTGGGCCATTGGCCGCAAAGAGGATCTGGAGGAGCGTATCATAGACGGCAAACCGCAATACTACTTGCTGCCGGGCAAGCGCGGGCTGGTGAGCGGGTGCATCGAATTCGACCAGAAGCCGCCGGTCGGCACCAATTTCTGGTGGGGCGGGTTGATCCACGAGTTCGTCGAGGTGGCGAACAACGATATTGACCGGATCAGTCTGTCGGTGGGCGCGCCGTGACGGTAGCGGGGTGACAAGGTGACAAGGAGAGCGGATGACGGAGCGCGATCAAGCGGCCGCTGAGCTGGCCGTCGTAATCGTCAGTTACAACGTGCGAGATTTATTGGCCGCGTGCTTGCGGGCGACGATGGCAAGTTTGGCGCAATCTGGCTACGCGGAACTGGGGCGCGCCGCGCCGGAGGCCATTGCCGGCAGTCCGGCGGCTGCGACCGTGATCGTCGTGGACAACGCCTCGACCGACGGCAGCGCCGAGATGGTCGCGGCCGAATTCCCCGGCGTCCGCCTGATCGCCAGCCCGACCAACCACGGCTTCGCCGCCGGCAACAACCTGGCGCTCCGGCTGCTCGGTTTCAACAGCCCGCTGGGGCTAGAGGGCGCAGCGGCGCGCAACACGCAACACGCAATCCGCAATCCGCAATCTGCCCCTCCCCAGTTCGTCCTCCTCCTGAACCCCGACGCCGAGCCGTTGGGCGATGCGATCGGTCGGATGGCGGGCTATCTGGCCGCGCACCCGCAGGTCGGCGGGGTCGGCGCGCAGCTTCAGTATCCCGACGGCCGGTTTCAGCACGGCGCGTTTCACTTTCCCGACCTGTGGCAGCTCTGGTTCGATTTCTTCCCGCCACGACCCCGTCGCCTGCTAGATTCGCGGCTGAATGGCCGCTATCCCCGCGCACGTTATGCCGCCGGGCAGCCGTTCCCGATTGATTTTGCCCTCGGCGCGGCGCTGATGGCGCGCCGGGAAGCGATTCAGGCGGCCGGCCTGCTGGACGAGGAGTATTTCATGTACGCCGAGGAAGTAGATTGGTGCTGGCGCATCCGGCGCGCGGGCTGGCCCTTTTACTGTGTCCCGGCCGCCCGCGTCATCCATCACGGCGGCGCCAGCACGCGCCAATTCCGGGCGCAGTCTTTTATGAATCTTTGGCAAAGCCGTCAGCGTCTTTACGATCGCTTCTACGGGCCGGGCCAACGCGCGCTGGCGGGCGTCATCGTGCGGGTCGGCATGTGGGCCGAGACGCGCCGCGCTCGCGCGGCCGCGGCCGGGGGCGCGATCTCCGCGGAAGAGCTGGCGGCCCGGCTGGCCGCGACGCGTGCGGTGCAGGCGCTCTTTGCGCGCAATAACTCACAGACGGGGGGATAGGGATGATGTCCGTGCAGCTTGCCGTCGCGATCTTGACCAAGAACGAGGCCCGGCACATCGGCGAGTGCATCGCCACGTTGGGCTTCGCCGATGAGGTCGTGCTCTCCGATTCCTACAGCGACGATGGGACGGCGGAGATCGCACGGGCGGCCGGAGCTACGATATTGCAGCGGCCGTTCGACAACTTCGCCGGGCAGCGCAACGCCTCGCTCCAGGCGATCAACGCCGAATGGGTCTTCTTTGTGGATGCCGACGAGCGGATCACGCCGGAGCTGGCGGCCGAGGTGCGCCGCGTGATCGCGGAGCGATCCGAAGCCGGTTGGTGGGTCCCGCGGCACAATTTTATCGCCGGCCACCAGGTGCGCCACGGCGGGTTCTACCCGGACTATCAGTTGCGGCTGCTGCGTCGCGACCGGGCGCGCTATGACCCGGCGCGGCCCGTCCACGAGGTCGTGCTGTTGGATGGCCCGGCGGGGTATCTACAGAACCCGATGATCCACTACAACTACGCGAGCTGGCCGCAGTTTCATGCCAAACAGCGCCGCTATGCTGAAATCGAGGGCCGCATGTTGCGGGAGCGGGGCGTCAAACCGTGGCCGCACAAGTTCGTGCGCCAGCCGTTGCGCGAGTTTTGGCGGCGCTATGTGACCCTGGGGGGCTATCGAGATGGCTGGGTGGGGCTGAAGCTGGGGGCGCTGTTGGCGTTTTACTACGGTTTTATGCCGCATTGGTATCTGCTGCGCGGAAAGTAATCTTTGGCTTGGCAGTCGTGTAGGAGGCTCAATCGGCCACAAAAGAGGAGATTCTTCGCTGGTTTCTCGCCGTAACAAAAGGCTGGGGGCTGACCCGCTCAGAATGACCTTCGTCTTCGATACTGTCTAGGATTGTTGGGGTCGCGCCACCCCGATTCGCCTCAGAATCATCGGCAGCCCATCCCCGATCAGGCGGTCCAACTGATCGGCCGTTTCTGCATACCCCTCGAGCGGGCCGCCATACGGATCGGCGATCTCCTCGCTGTGACCCACCATCTCGGTCAGTAGAAACACCTTGCGCAGGTGCTTCGGATCCAGGTAGAAGAGCGAGCGCCGGTGCTCTTCTTCCATCACCAGGACGATGCTGGCCGCTTCCAGCAACTCGCTGGTCATCATTTGCGACCGATGCTCTTGGAGCGAGATGCCCCGCCGGCCGAGCACCATCGTGGCGCCGTCGCTGGCGCGCTCCCCATCCCTGGCCCACATCCCGGCAGATTGCACCTCCACCTGATCGGCCAGGCCCCACTCCGCGATACGCTTATGCATCAGGGCTGCCGCCATCGGCGAGCGGCAGATATTGGCGGTGCAGACGAATAGGATTGTTTTCATGGGTTTGTTTGGGGTCGGCCGCTGGAGAACGGGCAGGCCCGCCCGCCAGCGGCCGCGATATGTGATGGTCAGGCCAGGTCGGGCTGGATCAGCGCGTAGTCTCCGCCGCTGCGTTTGTACACCACATTGATCTGGTTCTGATTCACATTGAAGAAGACAAAGAAATCGTGGCCGAGCAGCTCCATCTGGTCAACGGCTTCCTCTTCATCCATCGGCGCCATCGGGAAACGTTTAACGCGAGAGATGCGCGAAGGCTGTTCTTCTGCAGTGGCCTCTTCGGCGGCCTGTGCCGTGGGCGCTTCGGTTTCTTCCCCGCCGCGCTTCGACCATCGCTTCCCCTTGTAGCGGTCGGCCTGGCGCTGCATCTTCTCAAAAACGGCGTCAATCGAAGCAAACATGTCGGCCGAGGCTTCTTCCGCGCGCAGGATCGCTTGCCTGGTGCGTAAGGTTACCTGGGCGATCTGGCGATCTCGCGAAGCGCGCGTGTTTTCGACCGCAAGCTCAACGCGAGCATCAGAGACATTGGGCAGGTACCGATCCAACCGGCCGATCTTCTTCTCGACATAAGCGCGCAGCGAATCTGTAACTTCGAGATTCTTACCGGAGATGGCGAGTTGCATGGGGTACACTCCTTTCGATATTCTAGGATAGGGCGCCAGGGCCTCACGCCTTGGGGATGGGACAGGCCAGGCCATTTGGTCACCCGTGTGAGCGTTTATATTTTAGTGCGATCCGGCGGAAAAGTCAATCGCGACGAATCTGCCATTGGCGAGCTAGTAGGCCGTCAACACTAATCTGATGGGCTGGTAGTAACGACTTTAGTCGTTTTGGCGCCGCCGGGCGACTAAAGTCGTCACTATGAACCCAGCACTTGAGTATGGACAGCCGACTAGCTGATCGTCACGGTGGTAAGATCCGAACGGTAGAGAATCACGCCATCGCGAGTCGCTACCACGATGTGGTAAGTGTGCTGGCCGCTGCGCGTCCGGGCCGGCAACGGGTATTGCCACAGGCCCTTCGCATCCGCCAGCACCTTGGCCAACAAGATATCGCCTTCATAGATACTCACGATCGTATCCGGCGGCGCCGTTCCCTGCAGGATGCCAACCGGGGAGGGCGCTTTGCCGGTGGATGGCGTGAACGTCAGCGGTTTGAGACCGGTGGCGCCCTCGGCCACGGTCAACTCGACCGTGCCACCCGGCACCTCCTGGCCGTCCGGTCCGATGCTGGCGACCCGCAGCGTGTGCTTCCCGACCGCCAGCGCGATGGGCGGCACGAAGACCCACCGTCCCCTGGCATCGGCCTGAGTCTCGCCGAGCAAGTAGTTGCCGGCGTAGATGCGCACGGTGCTGCGGGGCGCCGCCGTGCCAGAGAGCACCGGTTGGCTGGATTGCAGCGCGCCGGCCGGGCGGGAGATCATCGGCGTCGCCACTGCCGGAACCCTGGGCGCCGGCGTGATGGGCGTAGCGATCGGGCCGGGCACGACGGTTACCGGGACCGGCATCGCGCCGAGCTGCTCTGTGCCATCCGGGGCGACGCCGCGCACCGTGAACGCGTGGACGCCTTCGCTGAGCACGGGAAGCAACACGCGCCAGACGCCATCCGGGCCGGTGACGACTTCCGCGATCAGCTTATCGCCATCGTAGATACGCACAGTCGCGCCCGGCTCGGCGGTCCCTTCCAGTAGCCCCGGCGCGGTTGCCGGCAATTGCGCGCCCGGCTTGAGGTTGGTGATCTCGGGAAGTACGAGCCGCGCTTCAGGCGCCTTGGTGGGCGTAGCTGCTGCGCCGCTCACTGTCGGGGTCGCGCTGGCTTCCGGCGTGCCCCGGCCGGGCGTCGGCGCTGCTTTGGGCACGACGGTGATATAAAGCGGGGTGGAAGAGCTGACAAGCCGGCCCGCCGAATCGTAGACGCGGGCCGTGAGCATATGCTGCCCCACGGCCAACGGCGGCAGCGTCAGACGCCACTGCCCATCTGCATCTGCCACAGCTTCTCCGATCAGGGTCTCGCCGTCATAGATGCGCAGTTTCGTGCCTGGCCCGGCCGTGCCCGAAAGCGAGACGGGCGCGCCTTCGGTCAACGTGACGGTCTCTGCCCCAGGCACGAGCGTGGCTGTCGGTATGGCGGTTGCTGTCCGCGTGGGCGTTGGAACAGGAGTGGCCGTCGCGGTCGCCGTCGGCTGGGGCGTCGCGGTTGCCGTCGGCTGCGCCGTCGCGGTCGCCGTCGGCTGCGCCGTCGCGGTCGCCGACGGTTGTGCCGTCGCGGTCACCGTAAGCTGTGCTGTCACAGTCACCGTGGGTTGGGCCGTCACGGTCACCGTAAGTGGCGCCGTCACAGTCGCTGTGGGTTGGGCCGTCACGGCCACGGTAAGCGGCGCCGTCGCGGTCACGGTAAGCTGTGCCGTCACAGTCACCGTGGGTTGGGCCGTCGCGGTCGCCGGCGCCACAACCACGGTAACCGGCGCAGATGTCGCCAGGATGTTGCCATCCGGCGCCACCACGCGAGCCGTCAGAGAATGTGCGCCGGTCGCCAGGACCGGCAGCGCCAGGCTCCACTTGCCATCCGGGCCAGCCGTGGTCTCGCCGATGAGCTTATCGCCATCGTAGATCTGAATCTTCGCCCCCGGCGCAGCCGTGCCGGAAAGCTGACCGGGTTTATCGGCGGGCCACGTGGCGCCCTCGGTCAGGTCGGTGAAAGTGGGCGGCGCGACAGTGATCGCGGTGACCTTGATCGACTGGGAGGAGGCCAACACGGTTCCATCCGGCGCTACCGCGCGCGCGGTGAGGCTATGGACGCCTTCGGCCAGGGCCGACAGCGCCAGGCGCCACTTGCCGTCCGGACCGGCCGTGGTCTCACCGATGAGCTTGTCACCATCATAGATCTGAATCTTCGTCCCCGGCGCGGCCGTGCCGGTAAGCTCGCCGGGCTTGCCCGCCGGTAACTGGCCGCCATCGGACAGCCCGGTGAAGGTGGGCGGCGCGACAGTGGGACGCGCTGTGGCAGTTGCCGTCGGCGGCTGAACGGTAGGCATCGGACTGGTGGGCGTTGGCGAGACCTGGGCGACAGGCCCGCCGACGATGTTGATCATCACCGGTTCCGAGCTGGCGATCAGATTGCCTTTGGCATCGTAGATGCGGGCAGTGAGCGTGTGCGGCCCATGCGCCAGCGTCGGCAGGGAGAAGCGATAGAATCCGGCCTGATCGGCGGTCGTTTCTCCCAAGAGTATATCGCCATCATACACGCGCACCAGTGCGCCTGGCGCGGCGCGTCCCGCGAGCGCGCCTGGCGCGGCATAATCCAGCGCGGCGCCGGCGGTGGGCTGGGTGATGGTCGGGATGACCACGGCCGGCGCGCCGCCGCCGGTCGCGGCAGTGATCACAACCACGCCTAGCAGCACGATGGCCACCAGGATGTTCCACCGGTCGAGTTGCCAGACCCAGTAGGGAGGGCGATCAATGCGCATGGCTACCTCCCGTGTTGCGCAAGAAGCTCTTTCGCCTGGGCGATCCAATTTGCGTAATCAGGCATCCGCCAGGCCGGCGCCTTGCAAATCTCAGTCAGTTGCTCGACCGTCGCATCCGCTAACGCCTGGTAGGTGCAGATTCCGGCATCGTAGAGTCGTCCTTCATACACGGCCCCGATCCCCTGTAACGGCTCGAAATCATCTGGCGGCGTGCCGGTCCACCCGCGACCCACCGTCTGGGTCTCTTCGGCCAGGCGCTGCGCATCGGCTTTGATAGCCACCAGGTCAACTTTCTGGAATTCCCTGAGCGCGAAAATGCGCCCCAACTCGGCCTCATCGGTGTTGGCCAGCTCCGCAAAGGTACCGATCCCCGCCTCGTAGAGCTTCGTTTCATAGGCTGCGCCGACCCCTTTGACTTTCGCCAGATCTTGGGGACACCCCGCGAAATCGGTGATCCCCTGGCTGCGCTTGCCGACAAACCGCCTGGCCTGGACGCTCCAGGATGCATAGTCTCCTGCGGGCAAGTCTGCCGCCTTGATGATCTCGTCCAATTGCTCTGGACTGGCCGCGGCCACTTCGGCAAAGGTAGTGATCCCGGCTGCCTTCAGCGCCGCGGCGGTCTTGCGGCCCACGCCGTTGATGAGCGCGAGGTCGTCCCCTTGACCCGCGCGGGCATACAGTTTGTCCTGCAGGAGCCGGAGATTGGCTGCATCGCCGGACGCGGCCAGGCGCGCCTGTTCGCGCCATGCGTCATAGTCCACCTTCTGCCAGGCCGGCGCCTGGGTGATCTCAGCCAGGCGGGCGTTATCGGCTGCCGCCAATTGCGCAAAGGTGGTGATGCCGGCGGCTTGCAGCCTGGCGGCGTAGACAGGCCCGATCCCCTCGATGATGAGCAGATCGTCGCCCGCGGCGCGCGGTCGCCTGGCCAGTTCATTCGCCTCTGCGATCCAGGCGTCATAGTCTACTTGTTGCCAGGTCGGCGCTTGAGCGGCATCCTGAAGTTGTTCGGGCGTCGCTGCGGCCAGGGCCGCGAAGCTCGTGATGCCGGCGGCGGCCAGTTGGGCGGCGAATTTCGGCCCGATGCCCCGAATCAGTGTGAGATCATCTTGGGCCGTTTCCGTGGGGGCCGGAACAGCAACAGGCGCGGCCGCGACCTCGACTGCGGGCGCCTCGGCCTCGACTTCCGGTGCGGCGACTTCGACTGCGGGTGTCTCGACCTCGACCTCCGGCGCGGCGACTTCGACTGCGGGCAGCTCGGTCTTAACCTCTGGCGCCTCGACCTCGACCTCCGGCGCGGCGACTTCGACTGCGGGCAGCTCGGCCG
>Ga0233425_10001779_pt1 | contig 45750 bp, 36 predicted proteins | sample Watercolumn_Towu_2_FD_181712 | JGI IMG/M metagenome (GOLD analysis project Ga0233425, IMG submission 181712) | Freshwater microbial communities from Lake Towuti, South Sulawesi, Indonesia - Watercolumn_Towuti2014_140_MG | ecosystem: Environmental > Aquatic > Freshwater > Lake | place...
GCAGCCGCAGGTGGTGCGACACAAAGTCAGCAGCCGCAGGGCTGCGTTCCGGGTGGAAACAGTAAGCGGCCAGCCACAACCGTTCCAGGACGTGAAACAAATCGAGGATGCCGATGGCGCGCGGCAGCCATTCACCGGCCATCTCCCACAACGCCTTTTCACCATCCATCAGGCAGACCAGGGTCTTGCGACGATTCCGATCGCGCTCGTGACAGGCAACGGCCAGGTTCACAAACACCGCTTCGCGACCCGTCAGCACCGAGGCTTCCCCGGAAGGCGTCATCTGCGCCCAGACTTGTTTGTATTGCGGCCGCGGGCGATCCGCGGCACGCTCCTTTCGACAGAGTTCGTCCACGATGTCCGCGGCGGAGCGGACGAAGCGATCGATACTGTACACTGCGCCCACGTAGGCCATCTGCTTCTTGTTCGCCTTCTCCCCCTTGCCGCGTCGCGGGTGGGAACTCCGCACGCGTTCCTCGAGCGGACGCCGCATCGGCACACCTTTGCCATCCGCGGTGGCCACCAGGATTTCACCCTCCGCGGTGCCTTCGGGCGGCGCCTGATGGAGTTGAAACTCCTCCGCATCCACGGCCAGCCGTTGCGTCATTTGCTCGGCAGCTCGTTCGCTGGGAGCCACACCGAGCAGCGTCACCAGCGACGTGACCGCTTCCCCATACGACTCCTGAACGCACAGCCGCTGTTGCCAATCCTCCAGAACGTACGAAAACTCACCGGCCGGCAAGCCCAACTGTTGATCGAGGGGAGCAAACTCCACCTTCTGGCCTTCGCGCACCGCGTATACGAAACGTGAGATCCGCAATTCACCGAAGATCGACAGGTATCGCCGCGCGTGCGGGACCTGTAGCCGTCGCAACCGCCGGCCACGGTGTTCCGTCCGTTGCCCGACGTCCCCATCGCCGTGCGCGGCCACAAATCCTTCCAGCATCGTTCGCCCGACCGACATCAGCTCCGCGAACAGCTCGCGTTCCGTTTCATCGATCCGTCGACCTTTCTCCACGGCCTGCTCGACCAAGCGAATAATCCCCCGCAACTGATTCTGCGCCTTGAGAAACAGCCTCTCCTTTGTCATGATCATGGGTGGGCCTCCGTGAGGTTGGGATGGTTGCATTACCATCTTCGTTCTAACCTCCGAGGCCCAATCTTTCATATCCCTGATAGCACCGCGCATAACTCCTGTACGGACCATACGCTAGCTGCCGAGAAGTGCGAGTTGCACCCCAAATCGCACTTAACAAAGAGATGCTCGCACGAGTAAGACGGCAGTCACAGACGTGTTGCTGCTAATAGCTTAAGATGCGCTTTTCCCGCAGAAGTCGTTTGACCAATCTGGCCGGATTGCCCGCACATACGCAGTCGTCTGGAACGGGTTCCGTGACAACGGCGCCGACAATCGAACGATTGCCGATCTGCGATCCCTTGAGCAAGATCACATTGGCGCCGATCGATACGTCGTCTCCCAATCGCACCGGCCGTATGCTCTTGAGCGGCGTCGGTTCACCAGCGCGTCACAGGACCGCGTCGATGGGGTGGCCGTCGTAGTCAGAAATCAGCACTCCACCCGCAATCAGACAGTGGTTACCAATGCGCACCGAAGAAGAGACAGCAATGGAAGTCGCATGGCCAATGAAAGTGTGATCACCAATCACCAGCTCGGGCTGATCATGGGCGCGGTTGTCAGAGACGAGCGTCGGCTTGCCGGAAAACGTCACGTGGTCTCCGATCACGATCCGCCCACGCCCCTCAATGTACGGCAGTTGTTCCATGCGAAAACCACGGCCAATGCTCACGCATCGGCTGCGAAAGAGGGGCCTATACCACCAGAAGCGCATGCACTGGCCGAAAGCATCGCGAATGACGACGTGCAACAGATAGAGCAGTGAAAAAAGGGGGGCGAACGTACCTTGTAACGGGAATATGCATCCGCAGAAGTCCGAGCGCACACCTCTTCAGAGTTCCCCAGACGAAGTCCTCGCCGCGCCTTAGTGTGATGATCCAACTTGTCATTGTCGCTTGCCTTCGTATTGGACCGTTGTGTTGGTGAGCATGGCGGCCAGATGTTCGGCAATGCGGTTTCGGGAGAAGCGTAGCCGCGCGGCAGATACAACAGCGTTTCTCGGCTCCCTTACTATCATCTGCAGCAGGCTGATTAGGGCCTCGCGTATGGCTGCCACATCGTTCGGTGGTGCAATACGATACGGCACGCCACTCGCTTGGAGAATGATTGCCAAGTCGCCATCCGGTTCGCCCATCGCAAGTATGGGCCGCGCGGCACCGAGATACTCAAACAGCTTCGCCGGCACGCCCATCACACGCCCCGGCGTGTCCATGAGCAGCAGAATGTCGGCAGCGCACATCTCGCGCAACGTCTGTTCGTAACTGACCTGCCCACGGACTGCGATCCAGGGTTCGACGCCGCGCTGCCGCGCGTCCGACATCAGATCAGCGCCAGGTGAGTATTCCACGCGCCCGAGAAATTCGACGCGAAACTCCGGTGTCTTGTCTGCTGCCAGCGTCCGGACGGCGTCCAGGAGTGGCCGCGGGTCCCGCCCGACATAGAGTTCGCCGGCGTGCAGGATCCGCATCGGGCCGGTTCGACGAGGACGCGCCGAGTCCACGGGGAAACTTTCCGGATCGAAGCCGTTCGTGAGCCAGTGGATCTTCCCGGCCAGCGCCGGGCAGGCCGCCTGCAACGCTTCGCCGGCTCGTCGCGTGTTGGCCAACACCAAATCGGCCTGGGCCAACACGCGTCGCTCCCAGAGTTTCTGCCAACGCTTTTGCCAACTGCTGAGCTGCAACTGAAACGCGGCGGTAATCCACGGGTCACGGAAATCGGCAATCCACGGCAATCCGAACTCCTGCCGTGCGTCGCGGCCCAGCAAGTGGATCCAGTGCGGCGGCCCGGACGTGAGCACGGCGTTGGGAGAGAACGCACGAATGACTTGCCGCGTCGCGGCGCGGGCATACGGCAGCCAGACTGCCTGCGGAGCCAACCATCGCACCGCTTTGGGCAGCCGACTTGGGTAAGGCACACGGTGTACGACCGTCCCCGAGGGGACTCGCTGGTTCAGCGATTCATCCACCGGTTCCCAGGGAAGCGCGGGTGGAGCAACCACCAGCGTGTCCCAGCCAAACTGGGGCAGATGTTGAGCAAAACCCAGCAGTCGAAAACTGCCGCTGGCAGCCGACGGTGGGAAGTGATACGTCAGCAGGAGAACGCGACGCACAGTCGATTCCCTCTCATCTGTCCCGCTTGCCGCGTGGGAGCGTGCACGGCGAACTCCGCAACGATCGTGCGACTTCTCATGTCGGTCAGGTAAGACGTGCCAGAGATGCGCTCACGGCTATGATGCGGTCTGAAAATGCGCGATCAGCTGTCCGATGCGCTGGCGGTAGACAGTCGCCGCCAACAGCAAATAGACGGCGGCCCCGGTAGTCACCTCTGCCATCAGCCGCACTGGCAGCGAACATTCGTCCGGAACGGACAAACGGATCACACACACGGCCGTGCTCATCAACACCACACCGCAGATCGCATGGCTCATCGAGCGCAGATAGGGTCCCGCGGTCAGCTGAATGGCGCGGAACACGTGCCAGTAGGGAAGGACCAGAGACAACGGCCCGACGAACAGCCATGTGATAGCCAAGCCCAGCGCGCCCCAGGCGCTGCCGATCCAGAACGCGATCGGAAACAGGGCCATGCTCAGGAGTCCGCTTACCATTGCCACGCGCGAGCCACCGGTTACGTACAGAATCGGCACTACGAGTCCCGACACCGATCGCACCACACTCCAGCTGGCCAGGATCTGCAGCGGCCCGATCACGCCCTCCCATTTCTTACCGAGCACGAACCAGACGAGGTCGTCGGCCACCAGAGTCATGCCAACTCCGACAGGAAACGTAACCAGCGAGACCCCTTCCGTCACCAGCAACAGATAACGCCGCACGGCGTTTGTGTCGGTTTGTACTGAAGAGAAGAAACCGGGCATGACGCGACTGGCAAGCGCCGTGACTTTGTCCAGCGGTATTGTCGCCAGGTTGCTGGCGTAGGCGTAGCTTCCGGCCGCTCCCTGTCCCAACAGGCGACCCGCTAGGAATAGATCGGAACTCGAGGCGGCATACCAACAGACGCGATTCACGAGAACGTGCAGACTGAACCGCATGACATGTTCGATGGAATTGACTACGGGCCAAGCCAAAGGAACCGGCTTGGCTGCGAGCACGATGACGCTGGCTACCACATTCCCTGCCAGCCCGCCGGCGACAAGCGACCAGTACCTGCATCCCCACCACGCCAGGCTCAAGGTTACCAGCACGCTGACAATCGACTGGAATCCTTCCTGCAGGGCAAGAAAGCGGAATCGCAACTCTTTCTCCAGCAGCGCGCTGGGCACGGAGCGAAGAGCGGCTATGACGAATCCCGCGCCCAAGGCTACGACGACGAGGGGCACTTCCTGCAGCCCGAACACCCAACCGGCTGGCAGCGCGACGATGGCTGATAGCACAAAGGCCCCCCCGCCGAACGCGCAGGCCAGGCTGTGGATACGAGCAATTTCGTCCTGTGTCAATTGACGAATCGCCACGACGGCCGCGCCCAGGCCGAATTCGTTGAGGACGCCCACCAACCCGCAAAACACTCCTGCCATGGCCACGATGCCGTAGTCTTCCGGCACCAGCAACCGCGCCACCGCAATGGTGGCGGCCCAGGAGAATATCTGGCTGATCCATTTCGCCGCAGCGGTCCAAGCCAAGCCCTGGATCAGGAACCGGTCCAGCTGCCTCCGTTCCCGTTTCGCGGCATCGGCGCCCAGTTGTTCGCTCATCAGGCCCACCGCCGCAGGTGAACGTTGATGAGCGCCCGCAGTTCCTTCCCGTACTGTCTGCGACCAATGAGCATCTCCCGGAGCAGGAACCCGATGAGCTGCATCCTGTCGCGCAGCGGCAACGGTGCGCGCATGACCGACGCGAGCCTGTCACGCTGGCAGTACCACGTTCGCGGCACGACTTTCCCCTCGCTGGCCGGATTCAGATAGACCTGGACTTCTTCGCCGGACTGCAATCCGCTGGACGCCTGATCATGCATGCGGCGAAAGAAGAGGGGCCGATCGATTTCCACGAACTTCCCGTGCAAGGCCAGTTCCGACACAAAGGCCTCGTCGGCCCCAGGATAGCTGCCAATCAGTCCAGTCCGCCTCACCACCTCGGTTCGCATGAGTCCATAGATGATGTTGACCAACCCCAGCCGGCGGATGACCTGGCGATACCGGCTGCAGGGATCTTCGTCCTGCAAATTGAGATTGTCCTCGTACTGCCCGAGTGTGTTGCCCGCCTTGTCAATGAGGGTCGTCTTGGGATAGCAGAGGACGGCATCCGGCCGTTGCTCCAGCACTTCCACGCAGCACGCCAGCGACTCGGCGGCAAACAGGTCATCCGCGGAGGCCCAGCGGAAGTACTGACCGCGCGCGTGCTCCAGCACATTGCGATAGTTCCAGGCCACACCCCGATTCTGCTCGCTGCGATATAGTCGAATTCGCGAGTCTCCGCCGGCGAACTCCGCACAGATCTCCCACGTTTCGTCCCGGGAGCCATTGTCGGATATGAGTAATTCGAAGTCGGTGAACGTCTGAGCGAGCAACGACCTGAGCGTATCGCCCACGAACGCCTGCCCGTTGTGTACCGGCAGGCCAATGGATACCTGAGGATGACTGGTAGTCGGCATGAACGACACGCTACGGGAGTGTCTGCGTCACTCGATCGCCAGCAGCACCTTGCGGCCGTAGAAAGCTTCGGCGTAGCCGGCTTCCACCCGGCATTCCATCCCGCGCAGGCGCATTACGGACAGGAACGTCTCCGCCGAAAACCACTGCCGACCGCGTTGTGACGGAAAGCGCTCCAGCAGGAGAGCGACCTTTCTCTGAGCGACCTCCGACGGCACCGGTACAAAGGTGTTGGGCGTTCCCCAATCTCCCTCATACTTGGGAATCTCATATTCCAGAATGCAGTGGCTGCGCCAGGTGTTCCAGGTGAGTTCAGAGATCAAGCGATGGTCTTGATGCCAATCGTCGCGGTAGTGAGTGAAGATCAAGTCCGGATCACACTGCTGTTTCAGCGTTTCGAAGAACTCCTTGATCCGCTCGCCGCAGTAGGGGAAGTAGCTATCCCGGAAATTGCGCATCACGATACGTTTGCGCGCGGCGCTCTGCAGAAATGCCTGCGCGCTCTGGCGGGCCTCCCGCCGGCGGACACCGCTCGCGCTGAACACGACCCAGACAACTTCACGGTCCGGGTCTCTTGCGAGGAATTGCAGCAGGCTCGCTCCACAGCCGATTTCAATGTCATCCGCATGCGCCCCCAGGCACAGCACGACACGCGGTTTCGTGCACCAAGGAATGGCTCCTTCCGGCTTCATTCGTTCCCCCTGCTCTGCATCTGCTTCGAGACGTCAAAACCACCGCACGCCCGCTGGTTCCACACGAGGCTGCAGCTCCGGGAGAGGTTCGACGCGGCAGCAAGATGATATCCCCGCACCCGGCGAAACACGGAGCGCGCGCCGGGTCCCCTGCCGGACCGCATTGCTTCCCTCTCCCGTCTGCCTTGTAGGCGGTACAGCACTTGGACTACAGTATCAGGGCGCGGTAACCCCGAACCCGTCGTGGTGGTACGGGATGCCTTCCGGCGCGTCGTCACACCCACACCCGTTGGCCGTACATGAGTGCTTTCGCCGACCAAGTCGCCGTGGTAACGGGTGCGGGCAGCGGCATCGGCAGAGCGATCGCCTGCATGCTGGCCGCCGAGCGCATCGGAGCCCTGGGACTCGTCGGACACGATCCGACTAAGCTGCAACAGGTGCGCGATAGCTCGCCGTGTAGCCACGTGCGCACGGTCTGCTTGCCGGCCGATCTGGCCCAAATCGAAGATATCAACCAGCTGGCCGCTCAACTGCGCCAGCAGTTCAGCGGTATCGACATTCTGGTTCATAGTGCCGGCCGCTTCGCCTACGGGCCGTGTGACACCCTGCCGGTGGGAGAACTGGACAGCCTTTACCAGGTTAACCTGCGCGCGCCGTACTTGTTGACGCAACACCTGCTGCCGCTGCTCGTCCCTCGCCGCGGGCAAATCGTCTTTGTGAATTCGAGCGCGGCATTGTCGACGGCGCGAGCCCAGGTCGGGGCCTATGCTGCTACGAAATGCGCTCTGCGAGCCATCGCCGACAGTCTGCGCGCCGAACTCCACTGTCACGGTGTCCGCGTCCTCAGTGTCTTTCCCGGACGAACTGCCACACCCATGCAGTCCCTTGTCCACGAACTTGAGGGTCAGCCCTATCAACCCGAACGACTCCTGCAACCGGACGACATCGCCCAGACTGTCGTCCAAGCGCTCCGGACGGCCTCGACAGCGGAGATCACCGATATCGTCCTGCGTCCGCGCGTTTCTGAAGCGCCTCCTCTTCCGGAACCCCCTGCACCCGGGGTTTCCACACCTCCCACGGAGCATTCCCGCTTGCCACGATGTCACTGAGTTGCTGGTGCTCCTTGAACGTGTCCATGCACCAGAAGTCGTCACAGCGGACCCCCATCAACTGCTGATTCGCCATCAACCGCCGGAACGGCCCCTCCACCAAGTCCTCGCCGTCGCGAAGGTACCGAAACAACTCCCGGCGAAAAACAAAGAACCCGGCATTGATCAGCAGGCCTGACTGACTCACGCCCTGCAACGATTCCACCAAGCCATTCCCGCCCAATGACACCACGTGAAACGTCTGACGCGGCTTGGAACACATGAGACAGGCGACTTTGTCGCTCTTCGCAAACCGGTCCACAACCTCCGACAGATTGAGGCTCGACAACCCGTCGGCGTAATTGGCCAGGAACATGTCGTCACCTGCCAGATATGACTCCACGGCCTTCAAACGCTGTCCGACATTGGAGCTGAGGCCAGTATCAACGAAACTGATATCCCATTCCCGGATGTCATTGGCTTCACCCACCAACTCCTTTTCACCGTCCTTCATAATAAAGTCATTCGACAGATACTCATTGTAGTTCAGGAAGTACTCTTTGATTCTCTCAGCCCTGTATCCGAGGCAGAGAATAAACTCCTTATGGCCGTGATGCGCGTAATACTTCATTACATACCACAGGATGGGTCTACTCCCGATCCTTACCAGCGGTTTGGGGACATTATCGGTAAGTTCTCCCAGCCTTGTGCCCATGCCGCCACAGAACAGTACGACCTTCATATATCACCCTGCCTTGCTCATTTCCCAAACCATACTATCGTTTGTCTGATTTGCGGAACTACGAGACCAGCCCGGCGGTTGTCAGTAGCCGAGCGGCTTCGTCAATGCAGTCAAACGGCAGATCGGCTCGTTCCGCAATACTCAGTAGCGAGTTGTTGCCGTCTGCCAGATTGAGGACCCAGAGCATGGCCGCCACGGTATGATCGTCGGGCACGCGCCCCGCGGACTGCCCATACAGGCCTCTCCGTCCCAATTGCGGTTCGCACATCGGGTACTGGTTCCGGCAGATTCTGTCTCTTTCCAGGATGGACAGTATCGCCAGGATGACTGCCAGTGACTCAGCGAGTTTCTCTGGCTTCACGAACGTCAAATCGTCGGCCGACGTGTGATATTCGGCGAATCGTCCGTGGCTGGTCCGGCTGAAACACCCTACGGGAAGATTGAATCCGGGAGAACAGTACTGCCGTTCATCGTACCCCCGCGGGGAAAAGGGCTGAATGTCGTAGGGCCTTTTCGAGTGTTTCAGTACGTGCTCGACAACTCGGTCGATCTCGGCGCCGTCGCGGCGACTGCGCTTGTACGTCGCGTGGCCCGCGTCACCCGCACAGGCCACGACGAGCCCATGTTGGATCTGGTGCGCCCGATCCTGGTTCAAGGCCAGCCAGGTAATAGCCCCAATGGTCCCCGGAATGAACAGGAACCGATATGAATACTGGCGCCGGATGTTGGCCAGGTGCTGCGCCAGAAACGCGCTCACGGCGATACCCGACAGATTGTCATTGCAGAGCGACGGATGACAGATATGGCAGGAGACCAGGATCTCGTCCGGTCGCTCGCCGGGCAGGTAACATTCTCCGTACGTTAGGTGCCCGTCTTCCAGGGAACTGTCGATACATACTTCATACGTGCCCTCGGATAATCCGGACAATTGGCGATGGCTCAGACAGAATCCCCAGTCCTCGGAGTAGTAAGATGTCCTGTACGGCACCCATTCCGGGTGCTCAGGCAGCGTATGCAGGTGGCTGCGCAATTCAGCCAGCTTCATCTTCGCCCGGACGGGAATGCTGTAGTTCACCACGTGCAGGTTGGACCGGGCAAAGTCAATAATCCGGGTGCCGCGCTCGTCTTTCACATAGGCGTCCTGGATATTCCATTCCTTGGGGACTGTCCAGTCGAACACGCGCGTTCCGGTGGGCACCTCGTGTACCTCCATCGGAATCATCCGTGTCAGGCGTCGTAGCGTCTCACGCACACCGTTTCCCGTAATGCTGCGGCAAATCGGGTACAAGTCACGGATCAGCGCATACATGCCGTCGCCCGCTACGGCAGGATCCGGCAACGTCCAGTTCTCGCTGCGGCCAGGAGCGCCCGTCATGTTTCGAAATCCGCGTAGTTTCGATCTCGTTCCGAAATGACGTTCACCGGGACGGGCAACTCAATCCCGAATGCCGGGTCATTCCACCGGAACCCCCGAGCGTGTTCCGACGAGTAGCAGGCGGACATCTGGTAGGAAACCTCGGTGTCGTCCGCCAGGGTCACAAAGCCGTGGGCAAATTGCGGCGGAACGTACAACAGCCGGCCGTTCTCCGCGGATAATTCCAGAGCCAGATGTTGCCGATACGTCGGCGAGTCACGGCGAAGGTCGGCGATCACGTCCCAAGCCGCTCCGCGCGTACATCGCACCAGCTTCGCCTCCTCAAACGGCGCCACCTGGTAGTGCATCCCGCGCCACGTCCCGCGCCGGGGGTTGAATGACACGCTGCACTGGACCAGAGTCGTCACCAGTCCCATGCGCTGAAACTCGGCGGCACAGAAAGTACGTGCGAAGTACCCGCGAGCATCCGGCAGTCGCTCCGGTACGATCACGTATGCGCCGTTCAGTCCCGTTTCCTCGAAGATCACCGGCGATCTCCGCACGGTAGTTTCGGCTTTCGTCCGCGCGTGCTCATTCTGCGTCCTCTCCTACAGCACTTCCACGTGTGGAATCGGCAGGATGAACCGCCCTCCCCATTCACGGATATATTGCAGTTGCGGCAGGATCTCGTGTTTCAGATTCCAGGGCAGTACCAGGATGTAATCGGGTTTCGTGGCCTGGATTCTCTCCGGAGGATGTATGGGTATGTGCGTCCCTGGCAGGAACCGCCCCTGTTTGTACGGGTTGCGATCCACCGTATATTCCAGGAAGTCACAGCCAATCCCGCAGTAGTTGAGCAGCGTGTTGCCTTTGCCCGGTGCGCCATATCCCACGAGTGACGACCCGCGACGCTTGATCTCGATCAGACACGCCAGCAGGTTGCGCTTGGTTTCACGCACTCGCTGTGCGAAACCCGTGTACCAAGCCAGGTCCGCCATGCCGGCTTCCTTCTCGCGAGTTCGGATGTCCGCCACGCGACGGGTGCGCGCCTGGGTGCCCGTTTCCTCGAGTTGTCCATAGATTCGGAGCGATCCTCCGTGTGTTGTCAGTTCCTCCACATCGAACAACTCCAGGCCGTGCGCCGCGAACATCCTTTCCATCGTCCCTAAGGAAAAATAGAAGAAATGTTCGTGGTAGATCGTGTCAAACTGGTTGTTCTCCACCAGCCTCAGCAGATGCGGGACCTCGATGGTGATCACTCCGGTTTCCGCCAGCGCGATGTGCAGGCCCGCCAGGAAGTCGTTGATGTCCGGCGACTGCGCCAGTACGTTGTTGGCCACAATCAGGTCCGCTTTTCTTCCCTGCGCGGCCAATTCCCGGGCGGTTTGTGCGCCAAAGAACTTTTCCAGGGTGGGGATGTGCTTCGCTCTCGCGGCGGCCGCCACGTTGCCCGCCGGCTCGATGCCGAGCACCGGTATGCCGCGGGCGGCGAAATGCTGCAGCAGGTATCCGTCATTGCTGCCGACTTCGATGACCTGGCTGCTCGGCGACAGGTGCAGTCGCCGGGCAACGGCCTCCGTGAACTGACGCGCATGCTCCACCCAGCTCTCCGAATACGAGGAGAAGTACGCATACTCGGTAAAGATCTCCGCGGGACTCACGTACTGCCGCAACTGCACGAGCCAACATCGATCACACACGCGCACGTGGAGCGGATAGAACGGCTCCATCTCGTCCAACTGCTCGGGAGAGATGTAGCTCTCGCACAAGGGCTGCATCCCCAGGTCCACAAACGTGTGGCATAGCTCCCTGCCGCAGAACAGGCAAACACTGTTGTGCACGGTGGTCCGTTCCTCTCCCGTCAGCCGCCGATGGTCAAGGCACTTTCGATCCCGGGGTTACCGGTCCGCCTCCGGCACACGAGGCGTGCGCCAGGTAAGAGATTCGGTCAACAGCCCGGCGTCGCGCAGCTTCGTCAGCACTTGGCGCCTCACGTATTGCGAAGACCGGTACTCCGTGTCCCGAAAGGACGCGGCGCGCAAGCCGGTCTCCAGCTGCGCAATCGACTTCTCCAGGTTCGATCGCGGCTGGCACGCGGGCGCCAATGCCTGGAACAAGTCGTAATTGATCTGGTACGAACGCTTGTCAGGAGGCGCACCGCGGTTAATCGACACGGTCACGTCGGGAATCGCGCGCGCGACGGTTCGCGCCAACGTCTCAACCTGGTAGTTGCCGGCAGCACTTCCCACGTTCACCACCAGTCCCTGCCCGCCGTTGGTCGGCGGACGGCTGACGGCCCAGACGATCGCCCGCGCCATATCATCCACGTTGATCAACGGTCTCCAGGGAGTACCGTCACTCAGGACGTCGATGCGCCGGGAGGCAAGTGCCCCGGCGACGAAGTCGTTCAACACCAGATCCAACCGCAATCGCGGACTCATGCCGCACGCCGTGGCGAATCTCAGGCAGCTGACCGTGAAGTAGGCCCCGGCCAACGGGATGATCTCCGCCTCGGCCATCATCTTGGACCGCGCATACGTCGTCAGCGGACCTAACGGTGACGACTCTCGTCGCGCCTCGTCCTGGGCACAACCGTAGACGCTGCAACTCGAGGCAAAGACGTACGACCGCACACCGGCCTTGCGCGCCCCCACCGCCAGCTGAACGGCCGCTCGATGGTTGATCGCCAGTGTGGCTTCCTCGAAGAGATTACCCATCGGATCGTTGGAGATGGCGGCGAGATTCACGACGGCATCGACACCGTCGAACAGGCTCGGATGAACGTCGCGCACGTCACCGAACATCTGCTGATCGAGGCAACACTCCGGAAACGGCCCTGGTCCGAGGAGGCAGTGTGCGAACAGCCCCAGGTCAAAGCCTATCAGGACGGCCTGCGGATACGCGTCACGGAGACGCCGCGCAACGACTGGACCGACGTAGCCCATATTCCCGAAAATGACAATCTTCACGGTATCGGTTGCCCGCCTGGCCCATCGTGGCGCACGGCTTGTCGGCACGTGCGCGCCGTTTACGACATCGGTTTCAGACCTGCGTCAGCACATCGACGATCCGACGTGCCGCCTGGCCATCCCACAGTTCTGGTATCGTGTGCGCCGGAAACGGGTTCTTTAGCGCATGTGACGTTGCCGCCAAAATTCGCTCCGGATCGGAGCCTACCAGACGGTTTGTACCCTGTTCACAGGTTACCGGACGCTCGGTGTTGTTGCGCATGGTGAGACAGGGCACCCCCAGAACGGTCGTCTCCTCCTGAACACCGCCCGAATCGGTCAGCACCAGGCGCGCACGGGCAAGCAGCTGGAGGAAGTCCAGGTAGCCGAGGGGGGGCACCAGGCGGAAGCGGGCGGTATCTTCGAGGGCGACGGCAGCCAGCGCCTGGCGAGTTCGGGGGTGCACGGGAAAGACAACGGGCAGCCCGTCCGTTGCGCGCGCCAGCGCCTGCATCAGCCGCTGAAAGACGACTGGATCATCCACGTTGCTGGGCCGGTGGAGCGTGAGGACGACGTAGGCACGATCCGCAACTTGCAACTCGTCGAGAATCCTGGATGATTCAGCGCGTTCCCGGCAAGCCAGCAGGGTATCGATCATGACGTTGCCGACGAAGTGCACCCGTTCGTCGGGGACGCCTTCGCGCCGCAAATTCTCGGCGCCCGAACGTTCGGTAACGAAAAGCCATTGGCTGATCGCATCCGTCAAGATGCGATTGATTTCTTCCGGCATCGTGCGGTCGAAGCTGCGCAGTCCGGCTTCCACATGCGCCACGGGTATTCCGAGTTTGACGGCCGTCAGGGCGCAGGCCAAGGTGGAGTTCACGTCTCCGACGACCAGCACCACATCGGGCCGCTGCTCCAATACGACCGGTTCGAATCGTTTCATGATCTCGGCGGTCTGCACGGCGTGGGAGCCGGATCCGATGCCCAAATCCACGTCGGGTTGCGGGATCTGAAGTTCCCTGAAGAACAGCCGCGACATGCGCTCGTCATAGTGCTGACTCGTGTGCACGAGGTACGGCGCAACGGCAGGACGCCGCTGCAATTCCCACATGAGGGGAGCTACTTTCATGAAATTCGGCCGAGCACCGGCCACGGCGAGTACCTTCATAGCCATCGACCTTCTTTCAGAACCGCGGTGAAGTGTTTGACCGTGTAAAGCCCTTGAAGCAGTCCTCCCAAGTCGTAACCTCGCAACTGCGCCCTTCGTGCGGACCGACATAGCGGCGAAGGCACAATTCGATTGACTGCGGACACGTCGAGACCGAGGACCGCATCGAATACGGCGCGCAACGGCTGGGAGCGCCGCAGGGCCACGTCGAAAGCTCCCGCCTCGTCCCAGGACCAACTGCCCCACGACAGTCGTCGTACCGCGGCATTCAGGTACAGCCTCCACGAGGGCGTGCTGACTGATCTGTATCGATCCAAGGGAAGACCCGTTTTCGCCCAAGGGATCACAGCCAACTTGGGAAATTGCTCCTGATAGAGGCGGCGGTACAGCCGGTGTTCCGCTCGAAGCTCCGTCGGCAACTGCATGCAATGCTCGAAGAGCCGATTCGCAACGTAAGGGAATCGACTGGAAATACACTTCCGATTTGCGAGGCAATAGCCGAATGTGTATTTCCGCAAGCGATTGTGCATAAGAAAGTAATCCGAGCAGAGTGATCCCGACTCATCAAGGGCCTTTGCCGCTTCCATCGACAGTTCCGCGCGCACGTCGTCGAACCAGGTACGAGCAGTTGTTTCACCAAGGAGGCGCGCGAGGGACTTCTGACAGATGTCTACGTAGTTCCGTACCAGACTCGCCGTCAACTCCGCCACTCCGGGACCGGCAACGTGATGCGTGAAGCCAAGGACGGCGTCAAGGGCCAGTCCGTCGAAGAGTACATCGCATTGGCCTTCGGACGCGGCGCGCCGCGCCATGTCCCACCCCCAGACCTGATGGACGTGGTAGGAGCACTGCATGGCTCGATGTGCATCGGGAATCGACTCGGGTCGGCTCCACATCGGACAACAGTCCAGCGGAACGTCCAACGTGTCGGCCACGCGCTGCGCGATTGGATTTTCTTTGCCAAATTGAATGTTATATGCCTGCAGCGGCACGCCGTTTTTGGCCAGAATCGCGCATAGCAGGCGAGAATCGAGGCCACCGCTCAGCGGCAGCGCGACCTTGCTGACTCGGTCAGGCAAGCTTGCCAGCACCGCCTGCTCAATGATGTCGTAGGTTTCCTGAACGATATCCCGGCTGGGCGTCAATGATGGAGTGAGATGGTTCCATCCCCAGTACTGTTGCACCAGGGGTTCGCCAGTCGCCAGTGTGACAACGACCGCAGGGGAAACATAGTGTGCCTCCCGGAGCAACGTACGATTCCCGAGGACCATCTGCAGCACCAGCATTTCCCGGACGCTGGACGGATGCAGGTCGATGGGCAATTGCAGTACCTGCGCCAACACTCCCAGCGAGTTCGAGTATCCCACGATCCCCGCCCGGAATGCGCGAAACAGCGGCATCAGGCCAAAATGATCCGTGACCAGAATTGCCGACTCGTGTTGCGGATCGACCGCCAGGCACGCGAACGGACCGGTCGATTTCCGGGCCGTTGCCAGAGGGTCGCGGAGCATTTCCGCCACGGCAACAGGAGGACCCGTACCGTCCCACAACAGGAACGGTTGCGTTGCATCAACCGTTCCGCAATCCCGCCAACCGACAACCAGCCGATCGGACGACCAGGTTCGCCAGGTGACGGGCAGTGTCTGTACCCGATCCCGACTCCATCCCGGTGTAGATTCCCCGTCGCTGCGATACAACGCGAAGAATGTCGGTGTCACTTGCATGACGGGGTGCCCTTCTTCCAGCGGTCTGACAACCCGCGTGCGACAGCCAGCACTCCCTGCCTCAGGAAGCGTCGCTTGGGGGCCCGGCGGAACGTCCCCAACCACCACGCCAAGCCGCGTAAGGGATCGGTCCGACCGCACCGCAGCGCGTGGCAAGCGGCAGTGTAGACGGTATAGAGATTCTGATAAAGCTCCTCCGCATAGACTCGGCGACTTGCCTCGATCAGCCGCTCATGATCATCGAGAAGCGAACAGAGTTGCGGGAATTCACGTTCCGGATCAAAACCGTTGCGGGACGCGGCAGGACCATAGCAGCCCATTCCGTCGCGCGTCAGCAAGTGTAATCGGTACGCGGCCACCCCTGCCGATTCGAGCTCGATTTCCAGGAGCGGGTGCAGCAGGTTGAAGCTCTTCTGCCGCGGGGTCATGTCGTCGGGAGCACGAGGCAGATCGAAGAGAAAGTCTCCCAGCGAGCAGGCAATGAGCCCGTTGCCGTATCGTACGAGTCCCTGGGGAACGTGTGGATGGTGTCCAACCACAACACAGGCCCCCGCGTCGATCAGGCGATGAGCAAGGTCGAGAAAGAACGGTTCCGGGCAAGTGACAAACTCGAGGCCCGTATGAAGTCCCACAACGATGTGGTCCGCGTCGTTACGCAGCCGGTGAACCGCGCTGATCAAGTCACGCGGCTCCAACAACCAGACACCGGGACGGTTCCTGCCAGCTCCACCACCTTGGTCGTCACAAGCTCCGAGAAACGCAATGCGACGACCTCGCACGGTGCGAATGATCGGACGACGCGCTTCCTCAATGCTGCGGCCGGCACCCACTGCCGCGATGTTGCTGCGCCCCAACTCACGTAGCGTGGAATACAGGCCCGCGCGGCCGAAATCCAGCATGTGGTTATTGGCCAACGTTACGACGTCGATACCGAGAAACTGCAGCAGTCGCGTCGTCTCCTCGGGTGACCGCAATCGGACTCCCGTTCCGAACAGCGCTCGTCCGGAGTCAACCAGCGGCGACTCGAGATTGGCAAAACGGATGTCCGCGCGTTGCAGGACCGTCCGTGCATACTCGACGCAGGTCGGATCTGCCACGAAATGCGCAAGCGTTGCTGGACTGACGAAAATATCCCCCGCGCATGTCAGCGTCAGGTCACTCATTCGAGTGAGGCAACTCCACCGCGCAACTCATTCAGTACAGCGTACACATCCGTCAGCACGCTCTTCCAGCCAAGGATCGCCAGTGCCAGAACATACGTGAGCACACCAGCTCCGACGCAGGCGGCAAGCCGTCGCCAATTGGCCGGCTCAGCTGCCATCACGCGTTGAACTGCCAGGACGACAACCGCCATGGTGATTCCGGCACCGACGACCGGTGCTTGACTCTTGGCCAGGTCAATCAGACTGATACCCGAAGCGGGACGAGACAGCTGCACGAACCCAACGAAGACCACCGGGTACAGGATGGTCCAGGCTGCGCAAACGCCCAACAACCCTGCAGTCCACGCGCCAAGTACAAAACCCGCCGGGAAGACGACCGCACACACCGCCGAGTAGCGCGAATTGATGTCCGGCCGACCAAGCGCGTTGAAGAGTGGCGGCAACGTGTGACTGCAGACCATCAAGACCCCCACAATGCTGAGCAACTGCAGGGGCACAACGGCCGGCAACCAGCGGTCCCCCAACAAGAGCTGCACCGCATCGCGCGCCACCAGAGCTAAGCCAACCAGCGCGGGAAGACCGAGACTACCCAAGAGCACCGTCAATCGCAGGTACCAGTCGCGCAGGCGATCACGGTCTGCCTGCAGACGGCAGAACACGGGGTACGCCACCTGGTTGGCATTCGCCGTCAGTTTCTGGACGGGCAGCGAAATGATCTGAAAGGCCAAAGCATAATATCCCAGGACCAGCGGGCCGGACAACTTGCCGAGTATGGCAAAGTCGGCATTACTGTACGCGAACCACAGCAGACTGCTCACACTGGCATGAATGCCAAACCAGATGATCCCTCGCTGCTCGCGCCCTAGCCAGGCCAACCGGGGACGCCAACCGCTGGCGTACCAGAATGCGCCGCATTCCAGCAGACGAGCCAACAAGGCACCCACCGCGAGCGACCAGTAGCCGGCTCCGGCCCAGGCCAGCGCCCACACCGCCAGAGATTGCGTGACGGCGCAGAGCACATGCACAAATGCTTGTCGCGACAAACGCAGTTCGCGATCCAACAGCGCGAGCGGTACGGTTCGAAATGGCGAGATCAGCACGATGATACCCAGCACGGGCAGCAACTGCTGCAGGGCCGGAATGCCCATGGCGGTGGCGGCGGAGCCGGCGCCGAGAATGACCACCACATAGAGAACCACGGAGATCGCCAGATTGAGAGTGAATGCTCCGGACAAGTCGGCCGGCATGAGTTCCTGCTTCTGCACGAGCGCACGCCCGATGCCGGCTTCCGCGAGCAAATCGGACAGGCCAATGAACAGCATCCCCGCTGTCATTACCCCGTAATCGACGGGCGTGAGGAGCCGCGCGACCAGCAGCGTGACGCTCCAGGCAAAGACCTGGACCAACAGGCGCGCCGTCATCAGCAGCGATCCGCCGCGGATGACTCTTCCCTTGATGCTGCCGACATCTTGCGAGTGCGACGGCATCGGAGTAGCGGCTGCGCCGGAAACGTTCATGCGTTTGGCCGCAACATCCGGTGATAGATGTGCTGGTACGACGCGTGCATCTTGCCCGCATCAAAACACTCCTGGGCGCGACCACGTGCGGCCTGCCCGAATTGTTGTCTCAGTTCGCGGTCCGCGGCCAATCGGGCCAGATGACCGGCAATGGTCTCCGTGTGTTCCGAGACCAGGTAACCGGTCGCTCCGTGTGCTACCACTTCCGAGTTCCCCCCTACGTCGGTCGCCACGCAAGGCACACCGGCCGCCATGGCTTCAATCAGCGCCAGGGAGATGCCTTCCATCCGGCTGGTCAACAGCACCGCGTCGGCGGCTGCCAGGAGTTGCCTGACGTCGTCGCGGCGTCCCAACAAACGCACGTGGTTCTGCAATTGCTGGGCACGCACCGTCTGCTCGATCGTCTCTCTTTCCGGCCCGTCACCGACGAGGAACAATCGCGCTTGCGGAACCTGTTTCACAAGTCTGCTCATCGACTGCAGCGCCAAGACGTGGTTCTTCACCGCGGCAAGCCGCGCCACCTGCAGAATCAGGAAGTGATCGCCGCCCATTCCCCATTCGTGCCGGAGTCGCTGCCGCGTGTCCGGATCAGTCGCGAACTGCGGCAGGTCAACGCCGTTGTAGACGACTTCGATACGCTCGGCCGGCAAGCCCTCGTTCGCGATCAGACCTTCCCGGACCCACTGCCCCACGGCCACCACGCGGTCGCAGGAGCGCAGCAGCAGCCGATTCCCCAGCATGCGGCGTCGCACCGGCCGAAACGGCTCCGTGCGGCCGTGCTCGGTGTACAGAATCGGCGTGGAATGCCCGCAGAGCCGCGATGCCGCCGCATAGAAGAAGGGTGCGTAGAGATGGGCGTGAATCAGGCCGACGCGGTGTTGGCGGCAGAAGCGCGCCAACCGCATCATGCAGTGCGGATCAATCCCCGGTCTGCGCTGCAGGATCTCCACGCCATAGCCGGCATGCTGCAGTTCGTCGGCCAGCGATCCCGCGGCGTCCAGGCAGGCAAAGACACAGCGGAACTCCCGCCCTGCGCGGAGGGCGATCTCGCGGGCCAACACTTCCGCACCGCCCACGTCGAGCGTGATGAGCAGCTGACAAACGGTCGTGGGCGTGACAGGCAGACAGGCCCCCGCTTCCTTGCCGCTGCCATCCGTCACGTGTTCGTCGCCCCTGCCGATGTGGCAATCGTATTGCGCGCCAGTTCAAAATCCCGCGCCTCGGCCACGGTGCCCTGCCAACCCGACTCCGCAGCACGAATCAGATTGTACATCTCCCGCGCGGAAACGTAGTGGAAATGAAAATGCGGGTTGTCGGCAGCCAGCCGTGCCAGGTCCCGATGAAACGTCAGCATGGGTTCCCCGATGACTGCTTCGCGCTGATCCTCCGCCGCTCCATGAGTGTGGAGTTTCACGAAGAACCAGTCGGGACGTGACGGCACCCGGATCCGCGCTTTCAGCCACAGCTGCAAACGGTCCAGCGAGGGCGGCTGGCTCGCCTGGATGCAGGCGTTCTCCAGGCGCGGCAGCAGCCAACGCCGGCGGTGCTGCCAGTTCAGCAGCAAAGGTCCCTGGATAATCATCAGAGATCCCGCAGGAGCTGAGCCGCAGCCGACGTCCACGCCCCAATCGTGGGACTTGGGCGCCCGCGGATCGTCGAGCGCATAGTAGAGACTGTTGACTTTTCGGGTCTGCGTGGGGCTCGGCGCGGAAGGCAGCGTGAAGTCCGCGTAGCAGCCCGTCTCGCGCAAGACATCCAGTTCGTTGTTCACGCCGCAGGCTGCTCCGTCCGGATGAGAGTTGTCCAACGCCCAGTTGCCGTGAACAAAACCGTAGACGAGAGCGCCCGTGTGGATGTGGCGGGACAACAGGCCGTGACGATGCGCCAGCGTATCGCGAAACCCCGACAGCTTGCTCCGCAGGGACTCCGCGGTGTCATTCTCGTGGTGCAGATGAACTTCCACTTCTCCGTAGCCGGCGGAGCACAGTTGAGCCAACAGGGCAACCTGGTCGCAATCGTAGTCCTCAACAGGGAAGAAGAACGTGTGCCTGGGAGGCCGGTCGTCGCTGTCGCGAAACGGCGACATGCGGCGCGGGTATTCCCGGACCCAATACTCCACTCGCGCGCGAGCCGTCTCCGCCGAGACGCGCTGGTTCTCCCACGGCTCAAAATGGTCCGCGATGCATAGCAGCAAGTGCACGTCCCGGTCCAAAGATACCGACGCATTGCCCACGGTCGCTCGGGCACAATTCGGCAACCAGCGATGCGCACCGCGGGCGCGCAGGACGAACCAGGAGGCCACCACGAGCCAGCCCGTCATCAGGGGAACGAAGAAGAAGGCAAATCGCAACATGTCACTGCTTCTCGCTCATGCGGACCCGTTCTTCAATTGGCTCGCGGCCCGATCGCGCGCGTATTCCAAATCGTGTCCGTGCGGCCGGTAATCCACACCCAGAACGCCACCCAGGCGGCCGCATTCAACAGCACGAACGAAGCCGCCGCGGCCGGCAGTCGTGCTGTGTGCGTGCGCCACGGCCAGAGACCGGCGACCGCCACGGCATAGAACAACACCTGCCCCGCGAACATCAGGCGATAGGCCGGTTGCTCCAGGAACGCGCCGGCGATGAAGGCCGCCACGAGTGCCCACGGCACGGCCAATCTGAGGATCTTGTGCGAAAGGAACTGCCACCACACCGGATTTCGCCAGGGCAAGACCGCCGACGGCAAGAGCGTCATCAGCTGGTAATTACCGGCCAGTGTACGCACTTTCCGGCGAAATTCGTGCCGTGCTTGCGTGGGCAGGCGGTCGAAAGCGCAAGCACCTCTTTCGTACACAACGCGATGGCCGCACATCACAACCCGCAGCGGCCAATACACGTCATCCAATAAAGTTCCTGCGGGAATCGGCTGGTACAACTCGCGGCGGACCGCACTGATTGCACCCGTCACACCCACCACCGAGTGTACGCGGCTCTCCGTGCTCCGCAGCCATTTTTCCAGGCGCCAATACCAGCCCACACCTCGCAGGACGCCCGGTGACTCCTCGATCACGAGTTCGCCGCTGACCGCCCCCACGCGGGAATCGATGAATCGAGCGCGTAATCTCGGCAGGGCCGTCGGCGCCAGCGTTTGGCGAACATCGACGAACACCACGATCTCGGCCGTGGCCGCCGCGCAACCGGCGTTCAGGGCGGCCGCTTTGCCCTCGCGCGCGGGAAGTTCGAGCACGCGCAGGTGCGGTCCCTCGTGCGTTCGAGCCAACTTCACCGTCGCATCCGTCGAGCCGTCCGACACGACGAGGATCTCACCCTCAAGTCCGGATTCCGCCAGCCGTTCGCGCAATTCCACCAGACGGGCGCCAATCCGTTCCTGCTCGTTGTGGACGGCCATCACGATACTGACCGACGATGGTACCGGCAGGGGATGACCAGGCGTACTTCGGACCAGCGCGGCGCAGACCTGCAGAAGCAATGGGTAGCCCAACGTCGTGTAGGCCACACACGCCAGGGAGATCCACAGGATCAGTTCCGCGAGGTCCACGTCAACCTTTCACCGACGCGCGCTTTCTTCTCGCGCATTCGTTGACTCACCGGTTCTCCCTGAGAGGCAACGAATCCATACCGCTTCGAGCCGCTCAGCCAACACATCCCATGCATGCCGCTGCAAAACGATCTGTCGGCCACGTTGCGCCGCGGCGGACAACATAGTTGGCGAGCGCATGAACTGCACCAGGGCTCCTGCCATCTGGTCGGCGTCTTCAACAATCTGGACTCCCTCGTCGGGCCCCAGGTGCAGGCCCTCCGCTCCGAGCGCCGTGCTTACGACAGGAAGGCCAGATGCGATCGCCTCCAGGATCTTGAGCCGCGACCCGCCGCCCACTCGCAAGGGGACCGCCATTACGCCGTTGCCAGTGAGATACGGACGAACGTCGGCAACGTTGGCGTGCAAGGCTACTTCTGGCAGGTGGGAGATCCGTCGCACCAGATCGTCCGGCGGATTCCGCCCGACAATCGAGAGCCGCGCCCGGGGTTCCGCGGAAAGGACTCGCGGAAAAACCCGGCTGAGCAGCAACTCCACGGCGTCACGATTGGGTCGATAGTCCAACAGGCCGAGGAACAACACGCGGTGGGGATCATGGACCGTCGGAACTGACTGGAACTGCGCTGCATCGATCCCGTTATCGACCACGGCGACGTCGCTGACACCCAGCCTCTGCGAAAAAGTATCAGCATCCGGTTGGCTGACGGCCACAACCGCACGGTAACGCGGAAGCAGGTTGCGTTCCAGTGACTCCTGTTTCTTCCATTGCTGGCGAAAGAACCACTTCTTCCACGGCGACCGTGTGGTTCCCGCGTACCTCTGCCAGATTTGCGAATCAACGTTGTGGGCATTCAGCACGGCCGGACGACCGGATCGGGAAGGGAACGCGGCCACGTAGGGCAACCACTCGAACTGCCACAGGTCCGTACCGCCCCGCGCGACGTGATCTTGTATCGTGCGCGTGAGATTTCGGCTGTTGAAGGCCACGGCGGCATACGGCAGCGGCGACAGGAGATTCGCGAGCAACCTCCCATAGACGCCCCAACCTGATTTGGCGGGAACTCGATGCCTGACAAACAGGGGTTCGATGCCGTGGTCCCGCAGGTACTCGCCTGCCTGACGTTCGGCGTCCTGGTCCCCATCGCTGCGCCCCAGATACGTGATTCGGTGGCGCGACGCCAGCGGCAGCAGGAGGTGGAGTGTTCGCAGCCGTTTCCCCGAAGTCGGCGGATAGGATAGATCACAATCGACAACAGTAACATTCATGTATGGCAGCTCGACGAAAGGCAGGACTGTGAACAACCAGCCGCTGACCGCACGCGGCTCTCAGTGGCACGGCTCTCCGAGCCGTAGGCGTATCGGACAACCTCTCGACTCGGGCAGTCGAGCGACATGAAAGGGCAAGTAAAGGCTATTTCTTCGCCCTCACTAACTCCGCAAAGAGCTGCTGATATTGGGCGCTCAATACATCGAAGTTGAAGTGACTGGTGACCAACCGGCGGGCCGCGCTCCCCATGGCGCGCCGGCGCGGTGCGTCCTCCAGCAGGTCTTTCACACGGGCCGCCAACTCAACGGGATCGCCAGGCGGGACAAGATAGCCGTGGACGCCGTCTTCCAGCAGCTCGGGAGTACCTCCCACACGAGTCGCCACGACGGGGACTCCCGCCGCAAAAGCCTCGAGTACCACACAGGGCAGGCCTTCCGTGAAAGACGGCAGCACGGCCACGTCCATGTGTGGCCAGTACTGCTGCAGATCCGTGCGGAAGCCGGCCATCACAAAGCGCTCCTGCAATCCGCAGCGGATGACCTGCTGTTGCAAGGAATCCCGCAGGTTGCCATCACCAAACAAAACGAATCCTGCCGAGGGCCGTTGTTGCGCAATCCGGCTGGCTGCATCCACCAACACCGAAAAACCCTTTTCGGGGCTCAGCCGTCCCGCGGCACCCACGATTTCCGCACGCGGATGCGGCCACAGGGCTTGCAGTCGCGCGCGATACTCCGGGTCCGGATCCGCGTCGCCATTCATCCAGACCGCGTTGCGGATGGTAACGATCCTATAGGGCGGCACCCCCGTCTTGCGGACGCGATTGGCCTGGGCTTGCGAGACGCACACGACACGGTCCATGCGCCGCAGGAAGAGCTTGTCCAGCCACTCATTGATGCGCACCTTGATGGAGGCCGAAGTCCAGCCGTGCGCGACAGCCAGTACCGGCACGCCGACACGCCGGGCAGCCAGCGCGCCGCAGATGTCCGCTTTGTAGCCGTGACAACACAACACGTCGGCGTGCTGGCGGCTCAATTCGGCGGCGATTTCGCTCACGACCGCGCGGAAGTGCGGTGCGTCGTGTCGCAGGGTCCGGGCGGCGAATCCGTGACGTGTGACTTCCTCCAGCAATGCGCGCGATCGACCGCCGTCGCCAAAACAGAGGAAGACGGTGCGGTAGCCCGGCGGGAGACTCCGCGCCAAACCAAGCATCTGACTTTCCGGTCCGCCCACGAAGGGAGAGCCGGTCAGGTGGACCACCGTCAGCTTGGGTTCGCTGGTCATGCGAAGAAGTGAGGAGCGGTCAGCATGGCACGGAACAGCGCGGGTGCGGTTTCCATCGTGACGGACACACGGCGGATGTCGAAAGGACTCCATTCTTCGAAACGGTTGTAGCCGCCGTAGAAACTGAACGCGTATTGCACTCCCAGTTGCTCCAATATGGCGCGGGTGTCCGCATTGAACGACGTCGTTGAGCCTTCGGGATAGCTGAAGTACCTCATGGGCTCTCCCAGTTCGGCCTGCAGGCGACCGGCACATTCTCGCAGTTCGTCCTCCTGATCCGCGCGAATCAGGCGGCCCATAATTCGGTGACCCGCTCCGTGCCCACCGATCACCATCCCGTGCGCGCGCATCGTGCGCACCATGTCCCAGGTCATCCACATCGTCGGGGTGTCCAACGGTTGAAAGCGGAAGACCCCGGTAGCCGCCGCGAGATAGCCCAAGAACTCGTCCAACGATCTTGCCGGGAGAGACTTGCTGATTGTCAGCAGTTTCCGGATGGCCTCTTCCCTGTCGCTGGTTTCCAGGTGGATGGGTTCGGAGAACCACTTGCTGCCGGCGATTTCCGACCGCTGGCTCGTTCGCACCATCCACGCGACCTCATCCCACCACGAGACCACCTTGCGATCGAGGAAGCCCGTGCCCACGAAGAAGGTCGCGGAAACGCCTTGCGCGCGGAGTATCGGGAAGGCCAGGTCAAAGTTGTCGCGGTAACCGTCGTCGAAGGTGATCAAGACGTGCCGGCCTTTCTTGCGCCGCAACACATCCGCCAAATCAGGCAGCGCGACAACGTCGTAGTTCTTCTTCAGCAGCCGCACCTGGGCCTCAAACCCTTCCGGCGCGGCGCTGAACACACCCCGGTCCAGAGACACACCATCGGGAATTCCGATCCGGTGATAACACAGGGCCACGAGCCCGTTCCAGACCGGCATTCTCCGCAGACAGGTCCCAATTCCCGTCCACGCGAGTGCATTGGCAACTACGTGCCGCTTGAAAGCAAACATGTCAACTCGGTCCCGGCGGCGGTTGTCTCAAACAACGCTTGACCAAGGAACGCGTCTTCTCGCAGAGCTGCCGGAACGTCTCGCGAGGCCCGGGTCGAGACAGCCGCCAGGAGACCTGCTGCTGCCGTTCCTTCGACCAGAATCGCTGATAGCGCTGGGTCCCGTGAAGGAAGTCCCAGGTTCGCAATCCTTCGGCAATTGCCGCATCCAGGCAGTGGCCGATGAGTGTCATACCTGGCGATGACTTCGGACCGTATCGAAGATCAAGACCCGACTGATAGTGGTAGACGACTCCATCGGACAGGAACAGATAACACGCGGCGACGGGTTGGCCGTTCACAGACAACATGGCAATGCGGGCGTTACCTTGGGCCGCTGCGACAGACGCCACGCGGCGATGAAACTCCGCAAACAGTGGACTGGCAAAGCAACCGGGGCGATCCTGTGATTCCCAGCGTTTCTGGTGCAGCGCGACGAAAATCGGCCACAGCTCCTGAAACTCCGCCGCCGTCTTCGACCAGCGGAAACCAAGTTCTCCTTCCTGCGCCAGGAGTCGCTTGCCACGCCCGTAATCAGCGCGGCTCTGGGCGCCCATTCCCGCGATGAATTCTTCGCGCGTGCGGGGAAGGGGAACGAGGACTCCGGCCGCGCGCTGCGTCTCCATCAATCGCAGCCGGTGGCCGGGCGCCAGTTCCTGCAGAATCCTGGGTATGGCGGAGTTCTCCGGAACACGTTCCAGGACGATCTCATCCCAGGCGTCCGTCCCGGTGGCGGTGAGATGCCGGAGGATCCGGTCCAGGGCGGGCCGCTCCCAACCATCACGGAGAATCAAGTCCAAGTAGTCCGAGTCGATCTCGTCAGCTTCGTCTTCACCCGTAGCGAGGAACTCCCAGCGACGGAACGGAAGAGAACCTCGATAGCGTACGGTGCGCCGCTGAAAAGGCGCGATGCCTACCAGTTGCCCGTCGGCATGGCGCACGGTCAGCAATTCCAACCTGCGCCCGTGATGATACACATCCCACCAGGTCCGCTGCCAAAGACAGGAACGAAACCAACGGTGGCCGGGACTGTGTGCGAGCAGTTCGTCCCATTCGATTTCCAGGCGTCCCAACTCCTCCGCCGTCGAGATCACTTGGACCGCGAGTTCGCTGACCGGCTTCGTCTCCAGATCGGGCATGATTCACGCCGTGCGAGCGGAGTTTATCCCGTCACAAGGAACACGCGCACGAACAGGTAAGTCACCAGCAGGAACGCCAACCCCAATGCCGCCAGCTGCAGCAGGCACTGCAGATCAAGCCGGAACGGCGGTGATTCCTCGTCGCCGGGAACGACCTCCGCAAACGCGCAAGCGAGTCCGAGCATCATGTAGGTGGGAACCGTGTAGCAGTTCGACAGCGTCAGCGAACTGACGGAGTAGGCCGCAAAGGCGGCCAACAGATAGGGCCGTAACTGAAGCATCTCCGGTGCCGACTGGCTCGCAGCGTGTTCCTCCAATCGCAACATCCGCCGGGCGCCGAGGAAAAACGCGCCGAGAAAGAAACACCCGCCCGCAAACCCTAGTTCGGCAAAACTGTGGAGATACGAGTTGTGCACTACGTGGCCGTAGCCCCGTTCCAAGGCCATCTCCGCAATACGGTCCTTGCCGAGGCCCAGGAGAGGCTCCTCACGGAATGTCTGCAGGCCGTCACGCCACAGTTCGAGGCGAGACTGCGCCGTCCCTGCGCGCGTCGAGATGGTCGTCTGCCGTCCGGCAAACAGCACCAGCAGACAGGGAATCACCACGCAGGCCGACAGAATCGTGCGTTTCCAGCCGAAACGCGTATGGAACAGCACTCCAAGTCCGGCCAGCAGGCCCAGGAACCCACCCCGCGAGTGCGTCAGGGCCAGGGCGTGGCTGAAGAGCCCGCACAAAGCTAGCCAGACACAGAACCTCACGCCGAACCTGCACCGACTGGCCCAGTAGAGCGAGAGAAGGATGCCGGGTACCAACACCAGGCAGACGTCGTTCGGATCCTGAAAGATACCGGTCCCACGCAACCGCTGAACGATAACCTCGCCGCCGAGTTCCGCCACGTACGTGTGGTCGGCGATGGGTGAGATCGTGGGCAGATCCGGCAGCCCGTGGAAGTCCAACACGGACAAAGCTGCCAGTACTGCATAGCAAAATGTCAGCCAGTAGAGGAAATTCTGTATGCGGCCGTCGGTGCTCAACAACCCGACAACCAACAGATAGTAGACAACGACCTTCGCGAACTCGAAACCGCTGGCAATTGCGCCCTCCATGTCGAAATGCCCGAGGCGCGAGCAGAGACTGGCGGCGAGCAGCCCCAGAACGCAGGCCGTGATCGGCTGTTCCCGCAGCCGCTTGACCGCCAATTGCGGGATGATCACCGGCAACGACAGCAGCAGAGCGGTTACGATGAGGACCAGATAGATGCGCTCCTCACCGAGCCCGGGAATCAGATCGGACGGGCGCACGAAGAGCGTGGCCGTCACGGCAAGCAAGGCCACGAAACCCGGTTGGCAGCTCGCTGCCGGCGCATCGGCCGCAGCATCATCCGCCGCCGATTCCGCGGGGACCGGCGCCGCGCACAGGATCTGGTCTTCCATGTCCATCACGCCCTGGAACCGCGTGGACTTCCTTGGTTGCCGAGAAGCCTCAACAGAGGGCTATCTCGGTCGGACCCGAAGACGATAGGGGCGCCTCTTGCCGCGCACTCCCTGCTCGCCCAACTGCCTCTTCTTCCCGTTGACGCGTTTATCCGACGGCGCTGTCAAGGCGTCCGGTCCCACCCATCGCGCGGCAATCGAATCGTCAGGACCCAGCGGGGAGCGATGCAATTCGCGGGCGACGCCCAGCTGCCGGTCCAGCCGCAACTGGATCAACCGCGAGGCGGTACACAGCAGCAATCTCACGTCCAGCCAGAAACTCCCCGTAGTGATGTACTCCCTGTCCAAATGGAGCTTCCGCCGTACCGAATCGAGATCGCTGTCGGGAGGCAGGTTCACCTGGGCCAATCCCGTGATGCCCGGCAACACCGCCAGGCGCTCGACATAGCCGGGTATTTCCTGGGCCAGGACTTCCACGAAAATCGGCCTTTCGGGGCGTGGTCCGACGAGCGCCATTTCACCCCGGACAACATTGACGAGCTGCGGCAGTTCATCTAGATGCAGATGCCGCAGCACGCGGCCAAAGCGGGTAAGTCGCGGATCGTGTTTCGTGGACCAGACGGCGCCGGTCCGAGCCTCCGCATCGCGCCGCATCGTGCGAATCTTGTACATGGTGAAACGACGTCCCTGCCGTCCCACGCGGGTCTGCCGGAAGATGCCCGGCCAGCACGCCAGCATGGCAATCAGCGGCGAGAAGACCGCCAGCAGCACCAATGCCAGCGGCCGGTCCCAGAGTTGCCTCCAGCTGAAATAGCGTGTCGGTACACATCGTGGCTGCCGCGCGCGCTCGCACGTCACCTGCGGCGGCGACGTCAAATTCTCCGCGCCGGTCAGCGCGGAATGCCGGGATAAAGTCATCATGTTGCTCACGTCAACGGTTAGATCCATTCGAGGATGCCGAACATCACTGCCAATACCGGATCGTTCCACAGGAATCGCCGGCGCGGATACCGGAAGCCGCACGGGATGAAGAGTCTCACTTGCACACCGCCCATCTCAGACTGTTCGCTCACAGGATGCTGGTCTCACTGACGGCGGTCAAAACCGCCCCCACCGGGTTCACACCCGCAGCGACCAGGTGTTCATACGCTTTGTGCACTTCCGGGCTCCGGCTGAAGTCCCGGCGAGCGCACAGCAGGCAGCCGTCGGCGACGCGGGCGAGGAGCAGAGCCTCGGCGCGGCCGAGCACGGGCGGACTGTCAATCACAATGTAGCCGTATTCTGAGGCCAGACGCTGCACGGCAGAGACCAATGCGCCCCGTCCCAGCAGGGCATGAGCATTGCCTGACAACGTTCCAGCCGGCAAGACACTGATCGTGCCCGAGGCGTCCCGGACCACGGCCTGCTCCCACGAGCAGGCACCGTGGAGCGCTTCAGCCAACCCCGGGTTCAGCGCTATTCCGCACAATTCATGCACGCGCGGGGAACGCAGATCGCCGTCGATCAGCAGCGTGGGTTGTCCCGATTCGCGGGCGAGGCTCATGGCCAACGCCGCTGCGGTGCTGGTCTTGCCTTCACCGTCGACCGCGCTGGAGACCGTCACGACCCGCAAATCCCGGCGGTCTTCTGCCAGAAACAGCACTGCGCGCAGCCGGTCGATGCTCTCCGCAAAAGCCTGCGTGTGGGAACCGGCAGCGAGCACCGAGGATGCGAAGGAGTCAGCGGCACCCTGGGGCAGTCTGGCCACTTCGCCGACGACCAGCAGGCCTGTCTCCTGAGTCAGTTGCGCCGGCTCGCTGATGCGCTGACGCAAACGCTCCCAACCGATGGCCAGACCGAAGGGGGCGCACAGGCAGGCGATCGCCGCGAGCGCGATCTTGCGGTTCCGTGATCCCTGCAAAGAGGTCTTGGGCGGGACAGCGTTCTTCACCAACGACACATTCGCCGGCGCCCGCCGTTCCGTGCGCAACTTGAGCACGCGCTCCGAGATCATATCGTAGACGCGCTGCGCTGAGATCAGTTCAGCGCGTTTCGAAACGAGTTGCGGCGACGCGCCCGCCGGGCGCGATTCCCGCAATTGCGCGTCGTACCGCTGCTGCAGGAGCTCCGCCGCAGCCTGCAGGCTTTCGAGCTCCACACGCATATTCGCCAGATCGGTGTCGCGCTTCTTTTTCAGCTCGATTCGCAGTTCTTCCGTAACTTTCTCCGCCAGGCTATTGCGCATCCGCTGCAATTCCAGTTCATCCTGCTGAATTTCTTTGGTTAGACGCACGCAAGCGGGATCGCGTTCCCCCGTCGCCGACCTGTCCGCCGTTTCCTGCAATCGGACGCGATTGGCGGCCAGACTCGCTTCCGCTGCCTTGACTTCCGGCCGTTCCGTCACGGCGCGCTCGATCGACCAGGAATCTGGCTCGGTCTGCGGAGCCCCTTCCGGCATTTCGGCCGCCTTGATCTGTGCCTGCAGGATCGCCTGATCGGTGGCGTTTGAGATTAAACGCTGTTGCAGGTCGCCCAGCAGCGTTGCCGCAGCCGCGGCACCAGGTGTGGATTCCGCCGCGAACATGTCCGGCGATACGGGGAAACCACCGGGTACCTTCTGCAGGTCCTCCCGGATGGAGGCCAGTTCAGCCGCCCGTTGCGCACGCTCCTGTTCGAGCAGTTCGATCACGCGCTGGATACGGGCCGATTCGTCCTGGGCCCGCACGTTGAAATAGGACTCAATGACCGCATTGACAATCGCGGCGGAATGCTCAGGATCCGTGGTGGCAATGGCCACGCGCAGGAACTCCGATTCGCCCACGGATCGGATATCCAACTCCTCTGCCAGCCACTTGGCAGCATCGCGCTCTGCGGCGATTTCGGGGAGCTTGGCAATCTCGGGCTTGCGCACCACCGGATCGATGATCACCGGGCTGCGCAGCAGTTCGATCTGGTTTTCGATTGCGACCGCCGAACGATGAGCTTCCGCCAAATCGAAGGCCAGATACACTGGTCGATCGTCGAGCCGCAACCAGCCGGCAGCCTCAAACTTCTCCTGCGTTGTCGCCACCAAGAAAGCAACCAATCCACCCGCGAGCAGCAATCCAGCCGGCAGCGCCCACTTCCACCAGACCAGCACCGCATTCCAAGCCAGCAATATGGTCAAGTCGTCGCCAGCGGTGCGCGGTCGTGCGGCTGCTCCTCGCGCCATTCCGCGGGTCCGCGCCGCGACACCGTTCACGCCAGGCGCTCCGGACAACTGACCACTCGTTCGTGTCTGGGAATCAATCATCAACATGACCGAAAGTGTCTACTACTCCCACGCTTCCGAAATGCTCGCCGCTAAACGGACAACTGCCGGGTGTGGCATTCTATCGAGATGCGCTCCAGAGTCATCAGTGAAACCCGGCGCGCACTCCGTCCTCTTCGGGTGGCAGCCGTCGGAACGGACGCTCCTTGCCGGTGAATTGACGGCTCGAGCGTTCTCGCGATTCGTCGCGAAAAACGCCCACAAATCAAGAGGACGCCCGGCCGATCGCCGTTTCTCGGCGCCGCGAAAACTCAAACTAAGACCCGTTCGAGCGGCCGTATCCGGTCACAGATCGCCGCAGTTCACCTGAGCCAGACCCCATATACGACCAACGCCAGTAACGATCTGGACGCTCGATTCTCCGCATACCCCCCAGTATGTTTAGCCGTCGCATTTGGATCCAGGAAATCCTTCCGGGGTGAGGGGTTAAAAAGAAGCAGAGCCACCGACGCTAGCGTCAAAATCCCCGCTAATCGTTGCAGAGCGCCGGTTTTGCCCGCCTGGAACGCCGAGCGATAGAGTTTAGGACCATGCGGGGGGCTTGAAAAGCACCGGCGGCGTTTTCCGAAGATGGCACTCTCCTGAGGGGGTCCGAAGCGGCAATGGGGACGGGCGTCTCCCGGGTCCGCGGCGGCCCAGGGCACTTGACGCTTTCGCGCCCGGCGGCCGATCATGGGGAACTCTTGGTTCCAGATGCAAAGGATGACGCCATGTCGAATATTGGGAAGGCGGTTCTTCTCGCCGCGCGAGCTGCGGCATGTCTGCTGTTGGCAAGCGCCTGGGCCTCGCCCTATCCAGAATCGGCGCGCGGGCAGGAACTGGGTCCGGCAGATCGCGCGCAGATCGACGCCGCCATTCCCGCCAAGCCGCGGGCAGTCCCCAAGCGGCCGCGAAAGCTGTTGGTGTTCGACCTGAACGTCAACTACGGTGGCCACGGTTCCATTCGCCACGCGAACTACGCCATCGAACAGATGGGGAATCGTACGGGGGCGTACACGACGGTGGTGAGCCGTGATCCGGCCGTGTTCGCACGTGACTCCCTGCGCCAATTCGATGCCGTGTTTCTGAACAACACCGTGGGCAACCTGTTCGAGGACCCGGAGCTCCGGCAGAACCTGTTGCATTTCATCTGCGGCGGCGGCGGGTTGCTGGGGGTCCACGGTACGAGCGTGGCTTTCACCCGTTGGCCGGGCGCGATCGAGGACTGGCCGGAGTTCGGCGTGCTGCTGGGAGCGCGCGGCGCCAACCATCGCGACAGCCAGGAGCACGTGTTCATCCGTCTGGACGACCCGGCACATCCGCTGGTGCAAGCCTTCGACCCGCAGGGCTTTGACTATCGGGACGAGTTCTTCCGCGTCCACGATCCGTACTCCCGGAACCGCGTTCGCGTGCTGCTGAGCATCGACACCGCCAAGACCGACCTGAGCCAGGGCCTGCCGCGCGGGCAATGTGAGCGAGCCGATAACGACTACGCCTTGGCGTGGGTGCGCAATTACGGTCGCGGGCGCGTCTTTTACTGCACCATCGCCCACAACCCTTACGTGTTCATGGATGCGCGGCTGCTGGATTTCTATCTCGGCGCGATCCAGTTCGCGTTAGGCGACCTGCCGGCCCCCACGACACCGAGCAGCAAACTCACGCCCACCGTCGCCGCTCAGGAGCGGCTCGGCTGGCGTCTGGGAGTGGCGCCTTACAGCTTCCACAAGTTCACGTTCTTTGAGGCCATCGACAAGACGGCTCAACTCGGCCTCTCGTACATGGGCGGCTTGAGCTTCCAGAAGGTCAGCGCCGAGCTGCCCAAGGATTTCGCACCGTCACTATCGGATGCGGAGCTGCAGCAGATCCGCCTGAAGCTCGACGCCGCCGGCGTACGGTTGCTGACATATTATCTGCATCAGATCCCGGGAGACGAAACCGGTTGCCGCCAGGTCTTTGAATTCGCCCGCAAGCTGGGAATCGAGACGCTGATTTCGGAGCCGCTCCCCGAAGCGCTCGATACGATCGAGAAGTTCTGCGACGAATACGACATCCGTTTGGCAATTCACAACCACGATCAGAAGGCCTCACCGCATTACTGGGATCCGCAGAAGGTTCGCGACATCTGCCAGGGACGCAGCGCGCGCGTCGGCGCCTGCGGCGATGTGGGCTACTGGCTGCGGTCCGGGATCGATCCGCGGCAGGCAGTGCGTTTGCTGCAGGACCGCCTGCTCACGCTGGAACTGCATGACCTCAACGCCGTCAGCAGCGAAGGGCATGACGTGCCGTGGGGCAGCGGTGCGGGGAAAACAGCCGAGTTGCTGCGCGAGATCCATCAGTTGGGCTCGCGCCTAACCATGTTCGGCCTGGAATACTCGTACGACTGGTACGATTCGCTGCCGGAGATGGGGCAGTGCATCGAGTTCTTCAATGGCCAGAGTCTGGCATTGTCGGGTGATAACTCGGCGAAGTAGTCACACGCGCCGACCGCAAGGCCGGAGCCGTCGCACCCCGAAATTAATACTGCAGCGCCCGCAAGTTGGCGACGAGCCGTTCCCACCGCGGACCAAGGCAGTACCCGGCGATGGAGGTCTCCGGACCGCTGGCGACCGTGAGGATCGGTTGTTCACCCAGCGCCTGCATGCGTTGGCGTTCCGCCTGCATAATGTCCCCCAGCAGTTCCACGAGCTGATCCCGGTGGGATTCCGCGGGGAATTGGTGCGCCCGGAAGGGCTGAACCAACTGGTGCCACGTCTCACCGTACCACGTGCGCACCGTGGGGAAATCGTCTTCCATCAAGTTGCAGATCATGTCGCAGATGTCGTCGTAGATCGGCTGATTGGCCGCAATCAACCGCTCGTGCCAGTTGGCTGGCAGCGGCAAATGTGAACTCACGGCAGCGGACTTGCAGAGTTGCTCCACCTCGCCGGACAAAGCGTCCAGGCGCTGCAGTGCCAGCGCGTGCTTGGCAGTCAGGTCTGCCTGCGCCTGTCGCAGACGTTCGCTTTCGCCGGCCAATCGCTCACAAGCGGACTGCAGTTGCTGCAGTTGCCTCGCCGTCTGCCGGCGAACGACCTGTTCCCGATGCAGGAGCCGCGCGGCCCGTCCCTGGTACGCGCTGTAACCCAGCAACGATGCACAACCGACGAGTGACAGAATTACGGCACTCAGAACCAGGACACGGCGGCTCTTCATAGGTGCGTCTTCCTGCAAAGGAGAAATGCGGTAGCGGGCCCTGCAAACGGCTATCTTTCACGCTACTTGGGCAGTTGGCGGGCACTAGTGCCCGAGACCGGACCGTGCCGGAAAAGACGCGCGGCCCGCACGGGGGTGTCGAATCTGCAGGTTGTGCCGGGCATCTCCCGGCGTAAATAGGGTTGCGTGATCCGGGGAATGCAGCGGGGGGCTGTGGTCGAACGAAGTGAGCCCACAGCCGTACGATTCCCCGGGGGGCTCGCTGCGCTCGACCCCGGCCACCCTCACTTGGGTCCAGGATCACGCAAGGCGATTCAGTGGCCGGCAGGGGCGACGCAATACAGGGCCTTGCGCCCGCGGAGAAGAATGTGCCCTGCGGCCATCACGGGCGACGCGAGTGTGTCATCGTCGATCTGGTTTGCGGAAATCCGCTGAAATTCGCGCGCCGCAGCCGCAACGGTGCACAGCCCGGTCGTATTCAGCAGGTAGATGCGACCGTCAATCGCCACTGGGGAAGCTCGGTACGAGCCTGGCAGGCGTGACCTCCAGAGCAGCTTGCCGCCCAGCGCCTCGAAGCAGTGCAGGATGCCGTCGTTGTTGACCATGAACAGGAGATCGTCCCAGACAACCGGCGACGGACTGTCCGACGTTCCCTTGTCGCTGCTCCACACGATGGCGTCACCAGCCGTCTGCGTGCCCTCGGCCGGTGGACGTATCGCGACGAGCGGTTCCCGCATGCCCTGAATTGCGAACAGCAGGCCATGGGCCGCGATGGGACTGGGAATCACGCGATTGCCCGACAGTTGCGTCACCGACCAGAGTTGTTTGCCCAACAACGGATCGTACGCATCCAGCATCTGGCCGCCCATGACGACCATCTCCTGCCGCGGTCCCTGTTGCCAGAACAGCGGCGTTGTGTAGGCATCGCAATGTTCGGCCAAGGCGGCTGTCATACGCGGCGTCTGCCAACGCTGCTCACCCGTCACGACATCATGAGCCACCAGGTAACTGGGAAACGGCTCGCTCCCGAGTTCCCGGCAGGAATCCTGCATGCAGACGGAGATGACCAGCCCCGCATGCAGTACGGGACTGTTGGCATGTCCCCACCAGATCGAGTACTTGCCGAAGTCCGTTTGCAGATTCCGCTGCCACCGTCGATTTCCGTCCAAGTCAAACGCGGCCAACTCACCGTTGCCGAAATGCACCACCACGTGCTCGCCGTCCGTGACCGGCGAAGGAGATGCCAGGTTCTGCGTCAGATGGAACTTCTGTTGGCCGCGATCGTCGCCCGACTTGTGATCCGGTTTTGCACGCGGCGTGCTGGCCTGGCCGACTTGCCGAGTCCACTCCGTCTGGCCCGTCTGCCGGTTAATCTTCAGCAACACCAGGTCCCGGTCGTCCACGTGAGTTGTCACGAACACGGCGTCACCCCAGACGGCCGGCGTGCTGGCTCCCCATTCGGGAAGCGCACACTTCCAGGCCAATCCGGCTGTCTCGCTCCAGCTAGTCGCCACATTCTGCCCCGCCGCCACGCCATCGCCGCTCGGGCCACGCCACTGCGGCCAATTCACTGTCGCTCCCGTGTCTCCCCGTGCCACGAGGCCGTACCCCGGTGTGATGCCTAACACCAGACCGGCCCATCCCAGGAGTCGCCAGTAACTCATGCTCACCATCTCCTTGTGCCTGCGATCACTGCGAACGCCACCGGTTTGCCTGCGGCCGGCAAATGGTGCCGATAGACTACCGCGCGACTCGACGGATCGCCACGCAGCGTCTCCGTTTTGGACTGCGGCTTGCCAGGCAGCAGCAGCCAACGGAAACTGGACGCTGTCTTGTCGCGAAGTCGGCGCTGCGCGGGAATCGGTGGAGAGCCATTCATGAAGATTGTGGAATCGTGGAACGTCAAGCTGGTCGGCGCTCTGGCGGCCCTGGTGCTCTCGCCCGCGCCGTGTGCCCGGGCGATGCAGGTCGTCGAACAGGCGGAGATCACGCTGGCAATCGACGCGGACTTTCCCGGCGGTAACATCCAGGTGGAACGCGTCACCGGTAACGTGGTGGATCTGCACCAGGACCTGCGGGATACGGCGGGAGATTGGTTCTACTGGTACTTTCGCGTGCGCGGCGCCGCCGGCCGCACGCTGACCTTCCACTTCACCCAGAGCAACGTCATCGGCGTCCGCGGCCCGGCCGTCAGCCGGGATCAGGGCATGACCTGGCAGTGGCTGGGCACGTCGTCCGTGACCGGTACCTCCTTCACCTACGAGTTCCCGGCGCAGGCCGCGGAGATCCGCTTCGCGTTCGGCATCCCCTATGTGCAGGAAGATCTGCGGAAGTTCCTGGCGCGTCACCAACCGGATAGCGCCTTGCGGATCGAATCGCTGTGTGAGTCTGCCCAGGGTCGCCAAGTGGAAATGCTGCATGTCGGGCAACTCCAGCGGGAGCCCGATCATCGCGTGCTGCTCACGGCGCGCCACCATGCGTGTGAAGCGCTGGCCAGCTATGTGCTGGAAGGATTGCTGGAGACCGTGTTGGCCGATGAATCTGCGGGTGCCTGGCTCCGGGAACACGTCGAGTTCCTGGTGGTGCCGTTTGTGGACAAGGACGGTGTAGAGGCCGGCGACCAAGGCAAGAACCGGCGGCCACACGATCACAATCGAGATTACCGGCAACGGATCTACCCGTCGGTCAAAGCACTGACGAACCTGGTGCCGGCCTGGTCGGGCGGCAAGTTGCGGGTGGCGTTGGACCTGCATTGCCCTCACATCCGCGGCCCGCAGAACGAAGTGGTCTATTGCGTCGGCGGGCCGAACGCGGAGAATTGGCGGCAGATCATGCAATTCGGCCGGACCCTGGAGTCTGTCCAAGCGGGGCCGCTGAAGTACCGCGCGGAGGACAACCTGCCTTTCGGGAAGTCCTGGAATACCGGTTCAGGCCATCCGTCGCTGCAGAGTTTCTCGGCCTGGGCGGTCGAACTGCCGGGCGTGAAATTGGCCACGACGATCGAAACGCCCTATGCCAATGTGTCCGGCACGGAAGTGACCGCGGATGCAGCGCGATCCTTTGGCCGTGATCTGGCCCACGCGCTGCGCAGCTACTTGGAGCGATAACACCCTATGCACCGCACTCTCGATCGGCAGCTCCATTACGCCTGGATCGTCGTGGCGCTCCTCGTACCGGTCGCCTTGCTGAACTACCTCGACCGGCAAATGCTGGCGGCCATGAAGTTCTCCGTGATGGCTGATATCCCGAGCATCGGTTCGGAGGCCAACTGGGGCAAGATGCTCGGCCAGTTCAAATGGGTCTATGCCCTCTTGAGCCCGATCGGCGGATACCTGGCCGACCGTTTCAGCCGGCGCTTGACGATCTGCAGCAGCCTCTGTGTCTGGTCCGTGATTACCTGGGCCACGGGTCACGTCACCACCTACGAAGGACTGCTGTGGACCCGGTCCTTGATGGGTGTCAGCGAGGCGTTCTACATACCGGCCGCCCTGGCGCTCATCGCCGACTATCACACGGGTGACACGCGATCGCGCGCCGTCGGCACGCACCAGATGGCCATCTATTGCGGAGTCATCATCGGCGGGTTCAGCGGCTACGTGGCGGACGCACCGGCGCTCGGCTGGCGGTTCGCTTTTGACGTCTGCGGCATTGCCGGCATTGTCTACTCGTTGCCGCTGGCCCTCCTGCTGCGCGATGCTCCCCGGTCACTCGAGGCAGCGGCTCCCGCCAAGCCTTCGGTGGCCCGCTCCGTCACGGAGCTGCTGACCAACGGGTCGTTCATTCTGCTGGTGCTCTACTTCACGTTGCCCGCACTGGCCGGCTGGGTGGTGCGCGACTGGATGCCCGCCATCCTGAAACAGCGCTACGACATTGGCCAAGGGCAGGCGGGAGTCTCGGCCACACTCTATTGGCAGACGGCGGCCATCGTGGGCGCGATCCTGGGTGGTTGGCTGGCCGACCGCTGGATGAGGACCCACGTGCGCGGACGGATCTTTGTCAGCGCCATCGGCATGAGCCTGATCATCCCGGCGATGTTCGGCGTCGGCAACGCCGACACGCTCGGCATTGCCGTGGCCTTTCTCATCCTCTTTGGATTGGGCTGGGGGTTCTTTGACTGCAACAACATGCCCATTCTCTGCCAGATCGTCCGGCCGGAACTGCGTGCTACGGGCTATGGCGTCATGAACCTCGTCAGTATCAGCTGCGGCGGTTTCGCAGATTGGGGATTCGGTGCGCTCCGCGATGCCAACGTTCCCTTGAACATCATTTTCGGTGTGTTTGCCAGTGCCGCTCTGTTTTCCGTAGTGCTCGTGCTCTTGATTCGTCCCCGCAATCTGCCCCGTTGAACGCCATGCACACGGACCTTGCCGATTCCGATAGCCGCGCTGAATTGGCTGACTTCTATCGTTCCTGCCTGTTGGACAACTGCCTGCCGTTCTGGCTTCGACACGGGCTGGACCACCACCACGGAGGCATCATCACGTCACTGGATCGTGATGGGGCGATCCTCGACACCGATAAGAGCGTCTGGTTCCAAGGGCGTGCCGCTTGGATGTTCGCCACGCTGTACAACACCGTCGAGCCACGCGCCGAATGGCTGGCGGCCGCGCAGTCCTGTATCGAGTTCCTGCGCCGCCACTGTTTTTCTCCGGCGGGCAAGATGTACTTCGTGGTGTCGTGCAGTGGTCAACCCTTGCGCATGCGGCGCTACGTATTCAGCGAGTGTTTCGCCGCCATGGCGAACGCCGCCTACGCGCGCGCGACCGGCGAGGCCCGTGCGGCGGACGATGCCGCACGGCTGTATGCGACCTACCTGCGATACACGTGGACACCGGGCGTGATGCCGCCAAAATGCGAACCCACACGTCCGGCGAAAGCGCTCGTGGGTCCCATGATGAGTATTGCCATCGCCCAGGAACTACGCGCGAACCTGGGAGACATCCGCGTATCGGAGCGGAAATGCACGGAATGGATCGATGCAGGCATCGCGGAGATCGAACGTGACTTCGTGCGGCCGGAGCACGAAGCCGTGCTGGAGACTGTGGCACTCGATGGCTCCATCATGGACCACTTCGATGGCCGGCTTCTGAATCCGGGGCATGCCCTGGAAGCGGCCTGGTTCATCCTGCATGAGGGGCAACTGCGCGCCGATCCGCGACTCGTTCGACTGGGGCTGAGCATGCTGGATTGGATGTGGCAGCGCGGCTGGGACAGCGAGTACGGCGGTCTGTTCTACTTCCGTGACCTGCGGGACAAACCGGTGCAGGAGTACTGGCACGACATGAAGTTCTGGTGGCCGCACACCGAAGCGCTCATTGCCACGCTCCTCGCGTGGAGGATCACGGGAGCAGACCAGTATGCGGCCTGGCACCGCCTGGTCCATGACTGGAGCTTCCGGCACTTCGCCGATGAGGAATACGGCGAGTGGTTCGGGTACCTGCATCGCGACGGTAGTCTCTCCGTGCCTCTCAAAGGAAACATGTGGAAAGGCCCCTTTCATCTGCCCAGGATGCTTTGGTACTGTAGCCGCGCGCTGCAACCGCCGCTGTAATTGTTTTGCTCACTCAGTTTGTAATGGCCTCTGTGTGCCCCTACCATTCCTGTGTCGTCGGATCCGTGCTCCGCCGGCGGGGCGGGCACCTGCTGACGGAATACGTAATCCAACTACCGAAGGAAGAACACGATGAGTACTCCGCGACGACCGGTCTTCTTGTTTCCGCTGCTGATGACCTGTGCCTGGCTGACTCCAGAGCAGCGGCTCGACGCGGCCAGTCTGGAAGTCGGTCCGGGAAAGCAGTTCCGGCGCATCGAGGCCGCCCACGATGCGGCGCAGCCGGGTGACGTCATTCTGATCTTTCCCTCGACGGACAACCCGCCATACGCGAAGACGGCCGTGTATGTCCGCAAGCCGCGACTCACATTTCGTGGAGTCCCCGGACCGGGACAGCGCTGGGTGCGCATCTCGGGCCAGGACTTTGATTACAGCGGGCGCGGCAGCACGCCGCGGGCCATCTTCCAGTTCAACGCAGACACCGACCACTGCACGGTGGAGGGCCTCGAGTTGTCCGACGCGCACAACAGCAGCCAGAACGGCGCCGGCGTCCGGATCAGCCAAGCCAATCACGTGACCATCCGCAACTGTTCGATTCACGACAACGACATGGGAGTCATGTCGGGCGGCGACGGCAGCCTCGAGCGCGGAGTGAATCAACGGTTCGAGCACTGCGAAGTCCACCACAACGGCAACCAGGCTCACGCCGGATACAACCACAACTTCTATCTGGGAGGCACGAGCGTCACGCTGCGCTTCTGCGAGATTCACCACAGCCTGACGGGCCACAACGTGAAGAGCCGCGCTCATCACACGCGCGTCGAATACTGCTACGTCCACGATTCGCTCAACCGCGAATTCGACCTCGTGGACGCCCGCGACACCACGTACCCCGACAGCCACGCCGTGCTTCTGGGGAACATCATCGCCAAAGACACCGCCGGGCGCGGCAATCGCACGGTGATTCACTTCGGCCAGGACGGCGGTCAAGAACACGACGGCACGCTGCACCTCGCGTTCAACACCGTGGTAACGCCCTTCATCGCGCCGGTCGTGGATCTGTCAGCATCCAAAGCCCGCGCGCAGCTCATCGGCAACCTCGTCACGGACGGCGGCACGCGCCAGGCCGGGCAGACGGTGGCCGCTTGCCGCGACGGCGCCGTGTCCGGCAATGTCCAGGGAACTCACAACTGGTTCAGCGGTGGGTTTGGCGGGCCGCGCGACACGAAACTCGATCCCGCAACCAATCGCTTCGACCGCGCCGAGGGCCCGCTGTTCCTCGACGCCGCCGCACTCAGCTATCACTTGCGGCCCGACGCAGCCCGCCAGGCTGCCGTCCGTCTGAAGGTCGCGCAGATTGCACTTCCAGCCGTGCCGGGAAGTTCACCCGCGGAAATCGAACCGCCGCTCACCTGGCAGTACCACCACCCGCTGGGAAAGGAGCCGCGCCCCGTCGAGTCACCACTCACCCGGGGCGCCTATGCCGCGGCACCGGAATAGTCCGGAGTGTATCGCGTCGCAATGCGTAAGCGAAATCAATCTTCCCTGGGAACCGCGCTACGCGGAATGAGGACTCTGGCCGGGCGGCGGGAAACCGCGGGACGGATCGTCCAGTACCAGGACCCAATCGAGCATCTCGCCGGGATCAGGCGGCACGAAGGTCTGCTCACCGCGCTTGGCGAATTCACCGATGCGCGTAGCTTCGCCGCTGCGAGGATTGAACCACCAGGATTCCACGCGCTCGCCGCTCAGCGACTCCAAGCGTACTCGAAACGGGCGCCCGACCGGGCAGTACACAAGCGCGTAGCTGCCATCCGCATCGCGCGTCGCCGCCAAGCGCTTCAGCCCCGCGCCGGGGACACTCGTCTTCACCCGGTCGGCAACCACGACGGAATCGTCCGGCACGCGAGAGAGAAACGGGCGCGACTCCAATAGTCGCCGCGCGAACTGCATCTGCCCGGCTCCTGGCTGGTCGATCGCCTCGAACCAAGGAAGCAGCGGGTTGTTGATCGGCGCGCGTGGCGGAGCCCACATCTGCCACACCGAATGATGCCCGTACGTGTGACCGCAGGCTCCTCCGAACAGATCCCAATAGAGCGGCCGGCGCACATCGGCGGCGACGGAATGTCCGTGCTCATCCGGTTTGAAGGCAATCGGGTGGTCCTCGTACACGGGTTCACCGTCCAGGACCGGCTTGATGGGCGCACGATCGTAGTCCGCGCGCGTCTGGGCGTAGCGGGAGAAGTTCTGTTCGTGGCCATTCTGCCGCATGTTGAATGCGAGCCAGCCATCGTCGTGGAACCACTCCGCCGATCCCCGCCCGCCGGTCGGATGAAACGTCATCAGGTGCCGGCCTGCGTCGCCGGCGCGGATGCCTTCCGCCATCGCGCGGATGATTGCGAGGTGCGTCTCATTGTCCACGGTGCGATCGCCGCCCAGAATCCAGATGAGGGAGCTGTCGCGATAGCGTTCCCCCAGCCAGCGGCCGTACGCGCGTGCGGTGTCGGGTGTAAAGATTTCCGGACCGACGCCCCATTGCTTGTTCCATTTGTCCCCCCAAGTCGGCAGCATCCCGATCACCAGTCCCAGGGCATTGGCCTTGCGGACAATCCAGTCCACGTGTTCGAAATACGGCTCTTGCGGCTGAGTGGGATTGTCGTTCTTGAGTGGCGTGTGCCCGTACGGATTGGGATCGTGAAGTCCATTCAGTTCGGCCAGGACCACGGCCTGAATCACCGTGAAGCCCTTGGCGGCCCGATCGGACAGATAGCGTTCCGCCTCTTCCCGATTCAAGCGATGGAAAAGCTCCCAGGCCGTGTCGCCCAGATAGAAGAACGGCCGGCCTTGCTGATCGATCAGAAAGCGGCGATTGTCGCTGACGCGCAGTTGCTCCGGGGCCGCAGGGCGTGCCGGTTCCTGCGCGGCCGATGCCGCGCCGGTCCGCAGTGCAAGCGATGCGGCCAGCGCAGTGCCGGCTGAGCGGCTGACGAATTGACGTCGCGTGATTTCCATGTTGTCGACCTCGTGGCGTGTGGGGTTGAAGATGGAGTCAGGCCTCACTTGCCGCAGAACAGTCCTTCGGATCGCGTGCTTCGCCCAAATGAGGCCTGACACCGTCTTCACTGGCGTGAACGGAGCAGGAGTTCCGCATTACCTCGTTCGAGCTGAGCGCGAAGTTCCGCGGAGAGCTGTGCTTCCCGCAATTTCAGGATGGCAGATTCGAGGGCATACAGGGGAAGGTGTGAGCCGAAGAGCACCTGCGTCGGCGGTACATCTTTCAACAACTCGGCAATGCCGCCGAGGCCTTCCTTCATGGCAATCTCGCACCAGACGTGTTGGCCGGCCACGAGTTGCCGCAAGTCGCCGCCGCGCAGCGTGGCCAGCGCGTTCAGCAGCACGAGCCGCAACTGCGGCCTGGCAGCGAGGAGCGCCGCCAGTGGCTTGGTGTCCACATCCGCGATCTGCATCAGCGGATGTTGGACGCGCACATCGTCCATCCGCACCACAAGCTGGACAATGAGCCCGGCTTGGACCGCACCGTCCAGCAACTCACCGAACACCGGTTGTTCCAGGCTGTAGCCGTGGTAATTGGGGTGCAGGCGAATGCCCGGCATGCGATGTTCCTCCGCGCAGCGCCGGAGGTCTTCCTGCCAGTCGGGCAGTCGCGGATTCACCGACCCGAAGGGGAGCAACTCCACGTCGCGCGACTGGCGGCATGCATCGGCCAGCCGTGCGTTGGCTGCGGCCAGGTCGCGGTGGAACAAGCCATCGAACGTGCCGACCCAGGCCTGTTGAACACCGAATTCGCGATACTTGTCCATCAGCCGCGGCAGTTCGTCACAGGGCGTGCGGCGGAACGGCCAGCGCGACAGATACGCGTTCACGTCGATGATCATGGTTTCATCCCCTTCTTCTCCATGACTGGACGGAGCAGCCGGCGCAGGTTGCCGCCCAGCACCAGCCGTTGCGCGTCGCGGGACAACCCGGCGCTGTAGACCTTGGCCAGCTGCGAGCCGAAACTGCGACCTCCCGCATCGCTGCCGTAGACCACGCGTTCCGCACCCAATTCGCGCACCGCCATTTCCACCATCCCCGCTGTGGGATCCGAACCGCTGACTTCGGACCAGACATTCTTCGCGGCCCGGATGGTGCGGATTCCCCGTTCCCAGTCGTTGCCGGTGTGCAGGCAGACCAAAGACGCATCGGGATGCCGCGCTGCGAGCGCCGCCACATCCGCCGTGCGCGATTCGCCGGGCAGGTTCTCACCGACGCGGTCGTAAGCGTGCTGCAGGATCGGGACCTGCAGTTCAACCGCTTGCCGCACGATGGGGTCCAGCTCGGGAGCGCTGCAGGGGAGTGCGACCCACAACTTGATGCCTACCATGGGCCCGTCGCGTACACACCGATCCAGCTCGGCCAGGCTTGCCGCCTGCTGCTTCGGGTTGAGATAGACCATGCCGAGAACACGATCGGGAGCGTGTGCCACGGCGCGCAGAACCTCGTCGTTCTGCTTGCGCAGCTCCTCGGGCGACGGATCGTACACGAAGGAAGTCCCCATGTAGACGACCAGCCGCGCGATGCCCATGGCGTCCGCGAATCGCAGCAAGTGATCGACGCGCTGTTCGACCGTTCCCAACACGCCGCTGAGATGGATATGAGCGTCCCAGATCTCGATGTCGCCGTCGGTGGATGGGGACGCTGAACCGGGCGTTCCCCGCGTCCAGGTAGCCAATGCCAGTCCTCCCGCCACCTGCGCCGAGTGAACTAGCAGCGTGCGGCGGCTCACGGCCCGAGCCGATCGCCGCGGCCGATCCGAGCGGCCGGTGTTCATGTGGGCAGTCATCGCGATCTCCCGCCAGAAGGTCGTCCAACAAAACGATCATCTTCGTAGCAACCGGCAGGATTCGTTGTCAAGCAACGCCCGCGCGAATTGCCGTTCGGGTGCTGCCAGCGGACATGAACTGAGCCTAGAATTGGCAAGCCGCCGGCATCCGCTTCCGTAACAGGAGAAAAAGGAGGAGACATCCATGGGTATTCGTCCTGGCGTCGTTGGGGGTCTCGGGCTGGCACTCATCCTGGTGTCGCATGCTTGGGGTGGAGAAGCGGCATTGGAAGAGGGCTTCGAAAAGCTGTTTCCGCAGGACGGAGTACCGGCCGGCTGGAGTGTGCGGCGCTGGGACGATGTGAGCCAACGGGCCGACGCCCAGGTGGTTTGGCAGGTGCGTGACGGAGTTCTGCACGGCGCTGAGCCTCGCGGCACCTGGTTGATGAGCGACCGGGAGTTCGGGGATTTCATCTTGCGTTTCGAGTTCCAGCTCGGTCCGCAGGGTAACAGCGGTTGTGCCTTGCGTGCGCCTATGACAGGTGACCCGGCCTTTGACGGTCTGGAACTGCAAATGGCGGATCGGCGCTACACGGCGGAGATGAAGGAGGCCGAACAGACGGGCGGGATCTATCGTGCGATCGCTCCGCGCGCCCAAGTCTACCGACCCACGGAATGGAATACGTGTGAAGTGACGTTGCAGGGTTCCCACCTGCGCGTCGCTTTGAATGACCAGGTCATTCACGACCTGGATCTGGACCAGCAGACACAAATCGCACGGCGCCATGATGGTTCGGCGGCGCCGCTCCTGAAGGACCGGCCCCGGCGAGGCCATATCGGTTTTCAGGAATTGAGCCGCGGCGAGGGGCACGTCCAGATCCGACAGGCCCGCATCAAAATCCTGCCGTAGGTTTCCCCGCGAGGGCCGTTGATTAGACTGAAGATGAGCGAGACAGCGCATCCTGATTTCTCCGAGGTTCTGCAACCATGAGTCGATTCGGTGTTTCCCTGATGACTTGCTGGTCCGTGCTGACCGTTGCCGGCTCTGTTGGGGCTCAGCAACCGGTGCTGTTGTTCGACGGAA